>Ga0315906_10002426_pt1 | contig 26041 bp, 20 predicted proteins | sample LakEriMetagenome_4_FD_203526 | JGI IMG/M metagenome (GOLD analysis project Ga0315906, IMG submission 203526) | Freshwater fungal communities from buoy surface, Lake Erie, Ohio, United States - Buoy 2 MA122 | ecosystem: Environmental > Aquatic > Freshwater > Lake > Lake biofilm | place: USA...
CCGTATACGGTCATCGTACACCATGAGTAGTTATCCGAGTATTTTTAATGATGTAATCGGACCGGTAATGCGGGGTCCCTCCAGTTCGCATTGTGCAGCATCGCTTCGCATTGCTCGGATTTGTCGCGATTTAATGGATGAAGAAATAAAAGACATCCTCATCGAATTTGATCCCAACGGTTCATTAGCGACTACCCACAAAAGCCAGGGTTCCGACATGGGATTGTTTGGTGGCTTTTTGGGTTGGGAAGCCTATGATGAACGTCTACCCAATTCTGAAAAATACCTTGCAGATGCTGGTATACAGTATAAGATAGAAATTTGTGAGTTGCTTGAAAAGCATCCCAATACTTACCAAATTACTTTGAGTAATGACAAGGAAGCAAGAAGATTAACTGCAATCTCTACTGGTGGTGGTATGATTGAAGTTGTAAACATCGACGGAAATAAACTTTCCATTGCAGGTGACTACCATGAAACACTTGTTTATGGTAGTAATTCCGCAGGTGTACAAGCATTCTTGGATGGACATGTTGAGTACGACGAGATAATATTTCACGATGGAGAAAATCCATGTGTACAAATAAAATCACAGCAAACCATTTCGGTCGATATTCGAAATGAAATAATACAAATGGATGGCGTGCTGGCTGTAAAATGCCTGAATCCGGTACTTCCCATCAAGTCTAGAAAAAACTTAAAGGTACCTTTCATCACTTGTGCTGAAATGCTGGCATACAACCGCGACAAAAACCAAGCACTTTGGGAGTTGGCTGTAACTTATGAAAGCATAAGGGGAGATATTAGTCGCGATGCAGTATTCGAAAAAATGCGTGCCATCATCCGCATCATGGGCAATGCCATTGAAACAGGATTAAGTGGCACTTCTTATAACGATCGGATTTTGGGAAGTCAATCGCCCAACTACCAAAAAACCTACCATGCAAATCAGTTGCTTGATGGAGATGTGCTCAATAAAACGATCATGTATGTATCTGCAATCATGGAAGTAAAAAGCTCCATGGGTGTAATTGTTGCTGCACCAACTGCTGGTTCTTGTGGAGGACTGCCTGGCGTTGTGTTTGGGGCCGCGCATAGCATTGGCGCGGATGAAGACACTATAGTAAAAGCAATGCTATCAGCTGGACTCATTGGTGTATTTATAGCTGCGCACGCAACCTTTGCCGCTGAGGTAGGTGGATGCATGGCTGAAACTGGCTCTGGTGGTGGCATGGCAGCGGCTGCATTGGTAGAAATGAATGGAGGAACTTTGGCGCAATCCATTGCTGCAGCTTCAATTGCATTACAAAATTCTTTGGGTATCATATGCGATCCTATTGGCAATAGGGTAGAAGCGCCATGTCTTGGACGAAACGTAATGGCTGCAACCAATGCTATCTCGTGTGCAAACATGGCTTTGGCAGATTATGAGCACCTCATACCATTGGATGAAGTGATTGAAACCATGAAAGCGGTTGGTGATCAAATTCACCATACGTTGCGTTGCACCAATCTTGGTGGATTATCTATTACGAATACTGCTAAAAGAATTGAATCTGCGCTTGAGGAAAATCCTCCGGTATTTTTTAAAAATTGTTAGTATAGGCCTCAATAGTAGTCATCATTCAATAGATGAGTAATTAATAAGTAAACCAAGGGCCACTCTTTTCGGGTGGCCCTTGGTTGTTATAGGGATGCAAAGTCTGTTGGATGAATTGACAAGAAGTTGAAATCTTGATTATTTTCCGTAAATTAACAATGAATAAAAAATTTAAGATGCTAAAAAATTTTAAACCTGCTGATTTCCTGATGCTTGGATCTGCTTTTCTGTCGCTGATATTTTCTGAAATTCTTTGGTTCAATGGGGAAAAAGAGGCAGGTATTTTTATTGGGTTATGGGTTCCTTCTATTTTGGGATTTGCTATACTGCTAAAACTAATTAATAATCAAAAAAATGATTGATTTAATACCCTATTTTGCCGGTTTAATTACCATGTTATTTTCAATAGGATTTGTTTTGATTTTGAAGAGTGTGAGGCCAAAAAAGTAATCATTAACAAATCTATAGATGAACAGTATATTACAATCCTCTGGTAATTACTTTGATTCTCTTTTTAATCCTAAAAAAGTTAGAAAAGTAGAGCTGCTCATTCTTCGTGTAGCCGTCTTTGCTTTTTTATTGAACTTGTTGGTCATATTTTTAGGGAATAACTTTCATTATTTCCGACATTTTCAACACAGCTATTTAAAGGCAATTTATACGCCATTTAGTTTTATACTGTTTTATGAAGTCTTCCTGTTGGTCATCATCATTCCAAAGTCCATTTCTGAATTTATCGGTAAGCAATTTGAGGTAATCACCTTAATTACACTTCGAAGTTTTTTCCACGACATTGCAGATCTAGATTTAAAAAATTCTATCAATATCAACAATCCTGAGTTCATCAGTTTGCTGTACGACCTTTGTGCGTCGTTGGTGATGCTTGCGTTTACAATGCTGTATTATAAAATATATTACAACAACCGTAAATCGGAAATCCTCAATGAATTGAATGATTTCATCAACATCAAGAAAATGGTTTCCCTTAGCATGATTCTAGTGTTGTTGTTGTTGAGTGTAAGTAGCCTATACCAGTGGAGCAGCGAGATGCTGACGGCCTTTCAGCTTGATCAGAATTACCCCGATCCCAACACGGTATTTTATGCGGATTTCTTTTCGATCATGATTTTTGTGGATGTTTTTTTATTGATCATTTCTTTCATCTACCATTTTTCTTTCTTCACAATATTTCGAAATGCAAGCTTTATTATCACGACCATCCTCATAAGAATGTCACTGACCATTGAAAAACCAATGAATTATATTGTGGTATTAATTGGTTTCTTGTTTGCTATACTATCTTTTTACCTGTACAGTCTTAGAAATGCAGGTAGCAAAAGCAAGGATTGATTTCATAAATAAAAAATGAAGAAACGTTTAATGCCTTCCATTCTCCTCTTGGCATATGGTATTATCCTGGTTAAAGTGATGGTGCTAAAAGACGTGCCAATGGTCAGAATTGGTCCCATCATGTTGAATTTCGGCGGCACCCAAGTTGGAGATCCAAATTTTGTTCCATTCAAAACCATTTTGCCATATGTATTGGGTGAGTATGGATTCATGATTGGGGCACTTAATATTATCGGCAATATTGCGTTTCTTGTCCCCATTGGTTTTCTTTTGCCATTTGTCTTTGCGCGGATCGGTTGGAAAAAATCGTTGGCTCTTGCCATTTTATCAGGCATGTTCATCGAACTAACACAAGTCGTTTTACACCTCGGTATTTTTGATATTGACGATTTGATTTTGAATGGACTAGGAGTGATGGTTGGATTTTGGATCTATGTATGGTATCAGAAAATCATGTCGTCTTCCTACAGAAGAGTTGCAATTGTCGGTATATCCGTTTTAAGCACTGCAGTAATTATTTTTCTTTTTGTCTTTGCGAAACAAAACGAATTGAGTTTTGAATCGATGCATGAACGCAAGGATCCGAATCGACTGGAACAGACGAAAGAAGGAGTTTCGAAAAATGTAGATCCATGTAACGGTACAATGGGGACTGGTCAGATTATCTCCATCGCAGAGAATACAATCACCATTAAAAGAAGAGATGGTAAGGATGAGGTAGTTGTACTCACGGAAAAGACTGACATGCGCAATGCAGGTGGACCAATAACGAAATCAATCTTGAAAGTAGGTGACAGGGTGACTGTCGTAATTGATGATAGCAATACGGCGATGGCGGTTTTGGTTTGTGGGGTAAATTAATTTGTATATATTTATTCAGGTAATTACGTTTGAGAATTTATCTCATCTACAGTAGTCTGCCAATCATAAAAAAGTCACAATGCGGGTATCAAGAAAGATAGGTTTGTTATTTTTCGCGTTAGTCGTTTTTTCTACTTCACTAAATGCCCAAGTAGAAAAAGTAAAGCCAGTAATTTTTGATGGAGTTATTCATTTTGGCTATGTAAACAATGGAGGTTATATCAATTTTTCTGGACCAAGTTTGAGCGTGGCCCATAAAAATTCAAAATTCATGTTTGGTATGCTTCCTTCTCTTCGATTCAAGCAGGACAAAGGCTTAACAAAAAATGCAACCGTATATCCAACACTTGGTTTTGGGTTTACCTATGGGTATAAATATTTGTCGTTTCAGCTCCCTTTTTATTACAATACAAAATCAACTACAAATAATGGCAGCTGGCATATGGGTGTTGGTGTAGGGTTTCGGATCAATGCGCTGAATAAATGATCTTCTCAGTATTAACAAGACGGTTTAAAAATATTCGCTAACTTATAGCACAATTACATTTTATGGGATTCCACATCAATAAGAAAACAGAAGCGAAAAACGTTTCCAAAAACGCCAAGGGACTTCCTCAGGCAGGTGCTTCAAAATTTATCGCCAAATCCAACACCAAATCCTCCGGAGCCATGAAGAAACCGGTCAAAACTGGTGGGGCAAGGGGGAGTTGATTATTTTATCAAACTATTGAAGTACAGTTAAGTCCAAAAACTTTGATAGTATCTTACCTAACAAAAAGGGTCTATGAAAAAAACTTCATAGACCCTTTTCTTTTTCTTGAAAAATTATTTCGTTGGAGCTGCAAATCCACTTTTTGCTAAGTCATCGAACAATTTTTTTACTTTGGCAATTCCACTCGGATCGTTCAGATCATAATACCTGTATATCTCTAAATCTGTTCTGTGTATTCCATTTTCCTGAATTGCTCCCTGTGATTTGTATTCAGAGATTACCCAGTCAGCAACAATTTTATAACTCACCTTATCATTTTCCTTGAACCTGAAAGCTCTGTTCAGGGTAAAACTTGGAGCAGTTGGACTAATTTTTGTTTCAGGATATCCTTCCAGCATGGTGAAATCAACGGGCTTTGCATCAGCACGAGCCGGACTTCCTGCAATAATGATGGGTTTGTTGGGTCCATTAAAACGTTGAACTGCTCTGATTGCCATGAGTGCCGATGTTTTATGGTGACCATGCTGACCCGGATGAGGCAACATCGTGATTACAAAATCATACTGACGTTCTGCCAAAATCTTATCCATTCTTCTCTCCACATATTTTATTTCCCAATTCTTTCCAGAGATATAGGGGTTGATATCGAGTGTATAATAATCATCTTCCTGTTCCATGAAAAAAATATTTCTCACTCCCATGATTTTGGCCGCATTGCTGATCTCCTGTTTTCTGATCAATGGCAGATGAGTTCTAGCCACCATCGAGTCAGTCAGGTTGAGTCCATAATAAACAGCACCCAGCTGAGAGTCGGCAAACCCTCCGCCGCCATCCGTCATTACTGCCATATCTACTTCACCATGCAGCTCTTTGGTAATCTTGAACATCGTTACAGAAAATCCAGTTTCATCATCGGGGTGTGCTGTAACAACCAAGACGCGCGGCCCTTGAGCCTGAGCAGAAAATGAAAAAATACAAAAGAAAAATAGGCAAGCAATCGTAAGATGTTTCATGGCATATAGTTTGGAAACATAAGTTACTAAAAGAAATATTTATATCAAATCCATTTGTATGCAAATAAAAAAGCAGCTATGAGACTAATCTTCATAACTGCTTGATTTTTAAGTGGGCCCACCTGGGCTTGAACCAGCCCTGATAGCTATCGGGGCCCTGATTATGAGGGTTTGAAGTATTATTCTATACCTTTTCTTTTATTGAGAATCAATAGGATATAAGATTGAAACAGATCTGTGTCTTGACCTACTAAATAACTGTATTGATTTTCTAATTCAGTTTAGAACAGTAAATTTAGAGAATCATGAGTACAAATCGTAGATGTTGAAGTGTTGAACAAAAGCTCCAAGTTATTCAGGAAGCAGACCATCGCCGATGCTATATTAGACAGGTGAGATAGTACATAAACGATCGTCTGGTTTCCACTTGATAGTGTTAAACCTATCTATAATGCCAGTGGGATAAATTATTGTTTTATCAATGCCTGAGTATAAATCATTCCTTTCTCTTTTGTAGAAATCACAAAATAATACACCCCTGATTTAAGCTCGTCGACTCTGATTAAGGTTCCACTTGGTATTTTATCAAAATTCTTAACCTGTTTTCCAGTTTGATCTAATATTTTTAAATCTACTCTTTGCATACCATTAATCTGATAATTTAAACGAACAGTTGTCACAATGGGATTCGGCAGAAACTTCACCGACTCTCCATTGGCAATATCCAATATGCCAGTTGATAAATAGTAATAGTTCTCCGATTGTGGACCTGCACATCCGTTTACTGTTGATGAGACAGAATAGTAAGCAACTTCTAAAGGTTTGTATGATACCCCAGTTGCTCCTTGTATACTAACTCCTTCTTTATACCATTGATTACCTGCTGAAGCACTTGAAACTAGATTTGCATTAGCATCTCTTGTTACTGTCGGCTTTTGAGGTATTGCATTGACAACAACAGCAATAACAGCACGCTGACTCTCACATTGGGTTTCATTATTACGCTGAGCTACATAGAAATTAGTTGTGCCAACAGAGGAGGTAATTGGTATTGGGGCTGTAGCTACCGGATCTCCGCCAGTTGCATTGCTTCCATACCACAACAAAGTATTACCAGCGCCAACAGTAGCCGATAGAGCATTTGCTGTTGCCCCCTGACAATAGGACAAACTGCTCACCGCAGGCAAAGCAGGCACTAATTTATCAATAGCCTGAAAACTGGTTATTTGATTGACATTACCAACGGTATCCACTAAAAGTCCAGCAGGTAACTCAATTTTCAACGTATCAGCACAACTGCGCTTCAAAGTGATTTTGAAATTCCTCGAATCGATCTTCTCTACAGCTTGTATTGTTCCATTTACAACTTTCAATGACTGCATACCTAATGTACTTGAAACAAACTCGTTTGTAGATAGAGTGATTACAGTATTTAACCCAGTCTCACTTGCTTTTTTAATCGTTGCAACTGGATCCTTGGTGTCTTTATAAACTGTTGTTTTTATAGGCTCTCCAATATTACCAACAGAATCAATCAAATAAAACCTTAGCTCGATTACCCCATCCAACATAGATTTAATAAGTGATCCTGGAATTTGGAAAGTCCCATTTGTAAATGATCCAGATAGAACAAGTGAATCACCAATGCTTCCAATTGTACCTGAAGCTAGTGTCGTCATACTACCAATACCAGATACAGCACTTCCTGTAGTAGTGACCGAAGATTGAACAGCCACTAAATTATAGGTACCATTTTTCTCTGTTGTTTTAATATCAATAATTAAAGAATCCAAATTACTCTTTCCGAAATTGGCCAAGTTCATTTTCAACTGCTCACTTTTTGGAATTTGAGTGTCTTTTGTGTACACTGCCCGACCAGTTCCTATGAGTGCGGAATTCAAGTCCATCATAAACACACTCGCATACAAAATACCATCATTTACCCCTTTTAATTGAAGATTATTAAGTGCAATTGTATCTGCAGTCATCTTGCCATCATACACAACCGAAGTGCCTCCCATAGAGCTATACATTCTAAGTCTATAAAATTGATCTTTGCAATTTGCACAGCCTATTTTAACTGAAACAGAATCAACATTTTTTGCATTCACTTTTTTACCGAGTATTTCTACAAATGGGGTTACCTGTAAAAGATCTGATTTATCAACATCGAAACGAATGATTTCAGTAAAACTGTAATATTTAATATTCATAGCATGATCGATGAGATTTATCGAAGAAACACCCCAAAGTCCTGGTGCAGATCCAACAGGTAAAGTAGCTTTGAAATAAAATTGCTTGAATGTATAATTTGATGAATCTGGTATGAATTCACTATAGTATCGGTTCCCAAATCCCCATTGCATAGAATATTGATGCTCCTTCCCTTGAGGATCTCTTAAAGTATACCATCCATGTTTAATTCCTGAAGCAAATGATGGAAAATCAGATGTGTCTTTTATATTAGCCCACATCTCAAAAAGGGTTTCCCCATTGGGTGATTCTGGATTTGTGGGTGTAGCTCGTATCTTTATATTATTAACATCTAAAATAGGCGGTTTATAATCAGGATATTTCGTTTGGATATAAATACTATCTCTTATCGCCCTTTGATTTTTTCCTGAAAACATTACTTTATTTGCAGTATCAAGATCTAAAAACACTCTACGGTCATTTCTAGCAACATCAACAAATGCAAGATGGGGAATTGAATAGTAACCACTGGGGTAATACTCCAGTATAGGAAATAAATATTCTACTGTTCGTATGCTGTCTGGTAAATCATTTTGTATAAGATTAATTGCATTGAATTCTTTACTGAATGGCTGTGGATTGTACTTATCTGTTGAATCAAGTTTAGGGAAATTGATATTACCTCCTGCCGCACCAATTGGTTTCATATAAGTATTATCCCATACTTTCATTCTTATCCTCAGTGCTTTCATCTCTTTTAAGGTATCTGCACACGTGCCACATACCTTATCTGCAGTCACCCCACTCAAATCAATAAACTTTCCCTTCACAGTATCCATGATAAGTGATTTCTCTATATATAGTGGTGGAGTTACATCTTCCATGGGATTATTTACAAAAAGCTTTAATCCGTAGGTAGTTGGATTTTCAAATCTTCCGTTCCAGACTTCATCATAAGTTGCAATTTGAAATCCTATCCAATAGCCGCTTTTTGCATATTTTGAAAGAGTTGCTGTACCTCGTAGAATACGGTTATTAGCATCAATAGCACTCATTGATAATCCAAAATCGGTTCCACTAGGACTTAGAAAACTTGCTGTTGCATGTATTGCTCCTTTTCTTGGGTCGCCTTCAGTATTTAATTCAATTTCAACAGTAACTTGTTTATCCTCATTTGCTTTTCCAATTACATCAACTTTTGTGCGTATAATTTTACCGGGGTAATAATAATCTGGATATAAATTATAGACTTGGAAGGTAAGATCTTGTCGAATTCTAGAGATATATCTTGTCCCATTCATGATTCTATCTCTAATAAATTCAAACTTTTTGATTGAGCGAGATCTAAACCCATCAGGATTTGTAATATACCAAGCAATACTTTCAGCCATATCCTCATTCGGATTCTTGAGGTGAGCATAAGCAGAAACAAATTCAGTTGTATTAGAGGTTGACCAGCCGCTAGGTGAAGTAGGATCTAAAAACCAACCACCCAAGTCTGACCAATCTTTTTTGGTTGTAGAATCAAAGCTATACGCCCACAAAAAATGGGCTTTTTCATGCAATACAAGTCTTTGCATGTAATTAATGTCTTGATTTTTAAAGGCAATTTCCATAAACTCTATATGATCATTGCTGGCCAAAGCAGCACAGGAAGGACAAACTGGATGCGGCTGTCCATTTATTCTCCGAACCATATATTTTAGACCATCTTGCTTATGCATTGGTTCAGGAAATTCCTCAATCATAGACAATATGATCAACTTCTCATCAAATTGAAATTCCTGAAAATTCGATTCAGTCTCCCCCATAACCTGTTTCAAAAGGGGCCCTGGTGTCAAGAATTCAAAACCATACCTTTCACGTGCCATATTGTCTATAATGTATTGGTTCGTTCCCTTATCTGTATATAAATAAACAAGGGCATTGAATAATCTTTTTGAGAAAAACTTTCCTTTTAAACCATCCAATGTAACAACAAGTGGCGTTGCATATGTAAATGCTGCTCGTGAAATTCTAACTTCCTGTATTTCACCATTTCGAATAAATGAGATGTCTCTATCAATAAAATTATCAGATATAGTCCATCGTGCGGTAACAAATGCAGTATCTCTTTGACCGCGAATACTAGGATAATTAAGTCTTTTCAACGTTACAAATAATCTATAGGCATCCTCACTTGTCCAAATGGACTCCTGATCACTTAGCAAAAATCCATATTCATTTAGCAGGTTGATGGCGTGAAAATCATCAGGTACCTTCTCTGCTTTCCCCAATACATTTATTGTCACAGGGGTATTGATATAAGACATTTGAGCATGGCCAACATAACTACTATCATCCTGCCAAGTGTAGAAATAATTAGAATCCGCAGGAGCAGGTGTTAATGTGATAATATTTTCGCTTGTATTTCCATTTAACTCTAAAACTTTTGCAACAGGGAACAAATAACCCTTTGCATCAATACTCAACGCCCACTTCCCATTCGCAATGCCAGGAAAATCAAATGGAACATCTAAGTTGGAAGGATTACCACCTATTTTTTTAAATAAAAATTCATCAGTTGATTTTTGAATTCTAACAATTGCAGAATCCTTATTTGCCAAGCCTTTAACCACACCAGTAATTCGAGATTGGCCGGAAGAGTAATTAATACAAATAGTTGTAAATGCTAAAGTGAATAGCATTTGCAGTTTGGTGAGAATCATTTTGCAGTGTTTGTATCTGTAATTTAAGAAATTTCTTAAAATAGTCGATTTCTAGTGAATTGACTCCCTAAAAGATCAGAGTGACTTTTTAATTCAGTTTAGATGAATAAACTTATTTAATCTTGAGTTAAAAACATATCACAATAAGATTGGTAGACATTTGAAAGAATTAGGGAGGATGAGTGACTTAATTGACAAATAACTTCAAAGAATCTAGCTAAATCATTAAAACCTGGCAAGAAAAAAGGGTTTACGAAGTTTTATCTTCATAAACCCTTGATTTTCATGTGGGCCCACCTGGGCTTGAACCAGGGACCCCCTGATTATGAGTCAGGTGCTCTAACCAGCTGAGCTATAGGCCCTAGAACAGTAAATGTTCTGAGGACTGCAAATTTAAGGAATAAATTGAAAGTTGACCTGTGTTTTGAGTTTTTTGGTACTGGATATGACTTTAATAAATCACCCTTTTTTATGCCTGACAGAATTAATTCAATTAATTTTGCAGATATAACTACCGATAATGTCAAGAAAATTCGTAGATCTTTCTGTTGTCCATATAAGAAACATGGGGAAAGAAGGAAATATAGATAGTGGGTTTTGGCATGATAAATCAATCCCGCAAAGACTTGAGGCTACAATTACTATGATTCAAGTAGCCTATCAAGATATAAATTTTGTAAAAGGGAAAGTCAATCGTCAATTAATTTCAATGCGAAAGAAAGCCTAATGAATCTATTTAATGAAGATTTCATAGATTTTTTAAATTTCCTTAACGAGAATAAGGTTAGTTATATTCTTGTTGGTGGTTATGCTGTAGTTATTAGGGGTTATAGCAGAACGACAGGAGATATTGATATATGGGTTGAGAAAAATCAGGAAAACTATCTTAAGCTAAACAAAGCGCTTGAGTCTTTTGGACTACCCTCTAATGCAATAACACTTGATAGTTTTTTATCTCCTGAATTTGATGTTTTTTCAATTGGCAAACCACCTTATGCAATAGAGATCATGACCGCTGTAAAGGGGTTAAATTATTCTGAAACCTATTCCAACTCAACTGTAGAAAAAGTTGATGGAATAGAAATTCGCGTAGTACATATCAATCAATTACGTCAGGCTAAAGAAGCAGCGGGTCGTTATAAAGATTTAAATGATTTGGAAAATCTACCAAGCTAATGAATATGAGAAAAGTATTTTTATTTGTTTTTGTGTTGATTATTAATAAAGCGTTCACACAAGAAAAGAAATCCGATACCGCTGCTTTTAAAACCACCATCGAGGAAGTAGTGGTTATTGGAACCCGCGGGGGTGCCAGAATCAGGACTGAATCTCCAGTCCCAGTGGATGTAATTCGTGTAGGTGATTTGATTATGAATTCTGGTCGAATGGACCTCACAGCCAACCTCAATTTCGCTGCGCCTTCGTTCAACTTCAATAAACAATCGGGGACTGACGGTGCTGACCATGTGAACATAGGTACATTGAGAGGTTTGGGTCCGGATCAGACCCTTGTTCTGATCAATGGGAAACGCAGGCACAGTATTGGATTGGTAGCAATCTTCGGTACAAGAGGTCGCGCTAACTCGGGTGTAGACCTCAGCAGTTTCCCTCAAATAGCTGTCGATCGTATAGAGATTCTGCGCGACGGTGCATCTGCTCAATATGGCTCTGATGCCATCGCGGGTGTTATCAATCTTCAATTGAAGAAAGGTGCCAGCGATTGGAACATCATGACAGGAGTAAGCGGGTATTTAGATAATAAGTTCAATACCTATCAGTTCCGCAACAACAATGATTACTTGTACAAAGGACCAATTGATGGTGTTGCTAGTACCTTCACTGCTAACAAAGGATTTGCACTTGGAAATCGTGGTGGTTTCTTTAATCTATCATTGGAAGTGGTTAACCAGGAGAAAACATTCCGTCAGGCGGCTTCAAATGACATCAATGATAAATATGGTTTGCCTTTAAAGAATACTATTCGTCAGGGTTTTGGTGACGCATCATCACTTTCAACAGGTGCGTTTTTTAATATGGAGTTACCCGGAAACAAAAATGGTAAATTCTATGCCTTTGGTGGCATCAATAGAAAAAAATCTGATGCATATGCCTTTACCAGAAATTGGAAAAGCAGTCCCAATCGTTTCCCACGCAATTCAGACGGTTCGATCATTTTCGTCCCAGATATCATGTTCAGAACTGGTGCAGGAGATACCAGTTTTAATCCACGTATTCAAACTGAAATAATCGATCTGTCTCTAGCTGCAGGCTATAGTACTATTTCAAAAAAGGGTTGGAACTGGGATATTAGTAATGCCATCGGGTATAATAGTTTTCATTATTATGGATATAAAACATTCAATGCATCAATCATTGGTGATGCATCAAAAACATCCTTTGATGATGGTGGTTTCAGATTTTTACAAAACACTTTAAACATTGATGCATCAAAACAATTTGGAAAAGAAAATGCCGGTGGTCTGGCAGTTTCATATGGAGCAGAATTGAGGTACGAAAACTATAGTATTCAAGCAGGCGAAGAAGCCTCCTATAAAGCTTATCCAGGAGTACCTGGGGTAACCCGTCAAAGTCCTGGTGCACAAGGTTTCCCTGGGTTTAGTCCAGCTGACGTAACCAACAAAAATCGTCTTGTCAGTGGTTTATATGGCGATGTTACCTATACGCCAAATAACAAATTACTCATCACAGGTGCAGTCCGTTTTGAAAACTATTCTGATTTTGGTGCAGTAGCTACATTTAAAACTTCTGCACGTTATAAAGTCACCAATAATTTTAACCTAAGGGGCTCAATAAGTACAGGTTATCGTGCACCTTCTCTGCAACAAAAATATTTCAGCAATACTGTTTCGGCATTTGCTAACGGGGTATTGGTTCAGAATCGAGTAGCCAATAATGATGATGAACTTACAAGACTTGCTGGCATTCCTGCATTGAAACAAGAGACATCATTCAATGGAAGTTTCGGATTTACTTGGAAACCTGCACCAGAGTGGTCAGTTTCAGTTGATGGGTATAACATCAAGATGAATGATCGTGTTGTTTTATCCGGACAATTTACAGTCACTGATCCTGCCATATCAACAGCACTAAGAAATAAAATGCTTGATTTAGATGTAGTGGCTTCGCAATTTTTTGCCAATGCAGTCAATACTACCAATCGTGGTTTAGATGTTGTTGTTTCTTATAAGAAATCATTTACAAAAGATCAATCACTTAATCTTTTGTTTGTAGGAAATTTTCAAACTATATCAATTGATAAAATCAATGTGCCGACTGAATTACAAAACAGTAAATATGAAATTGATTCCTATTATACTTCTAGAGCAAAATATTTTTCAGGAGAAATTCCAAGTACATTCTTCAACACACGTGAAATCTATTTCATGAAAGCTTCAGCTCCAAGAAGTAAATATGCAATCAGTGCTGATTACAATTGGAAGAAAATTGTAGTTGGTGCAAGGGTTACTTATTTTGGTAAGCTAGCGCTAACCGGCTTTGGAGACCCGGATTATGATGGAATATATCCGATGGTGCCTGTCGATGATCCTGCTGCCTCACCTAATGCTGTCGACTTTAACAACGGTAAATATGTGCCTGAAATTTTTACTTCTTCTGGAAAATTCACAACAGATATATATATCAACTGGCACATTTTCAAGCCTTTGCATTTTATAGCAGGTGTTGACAACCTATTTAACGTTCATCCTGATTTAGCTGTGAACCCTCAAGCAAAATACTGGGCCGGAAACAATGAAACAGGCGGTCCCTGGGATGGTGTTCAAATGGGCTATAATGGAATGAGAATTTTCACTAGATTGCAGTTCAGATTCTAAGTATTATACCATTTTTTAAGTTAAACCTAACAACATGAACAGCTTACTTTCAAAAGTATCGTTGGTGCTGATCGCACTAACCTTCACTTTCACTCAGAGCTGTGAAAAACCATCCAAATTTAAGACCCAATTACAAGTTGATGAGCCGCGCAAGGTTTCAATTTATTTGACAGACGGACCAATGGATCTCAAGAATGTTTTTATTGATGTACAGAAAGTTGAAGTAAAAATTGACAGTGAAAGTTCATCATCAGATGATGACGATGATGATGACGATGATAAAGATGATGATGATCATTTAAGTGATAGCGACAAACACGGTGAGTGGAAAACTTTAGAATTTACTCCAAAAATAATTGATGTCCTTAAGCTTCAAAATGGTGTTGAGATGCTTCTTGGAAGTATTGAAGTATTGCGCGACGTTGAAAAAGTAAGAGTTACATTAGGTGCCAATAACACAGTAGTAGATGAAAACAGTGTTTCACATGCGCTAATCTTAAATAATTCAACTAATAATTTCCTGTATATAAAGATTGGTGATGATGATTGTGATAAAGATGATTCTAATAGTAGCCAAGAACTTAGAATTGACTTTGATTTATCTAAGTCCATTACCTATACCAATGGAAAATATTATTTAAATCCTAAGTTGCAACCTTTCAGTAACTCAGGTTATGGTGAAATCGAAGGCAAGGTTTTGCCAGAAGGTATCAAAGCAAAAGTGACTATTTCAAATGGCCAAGGTGATCCTAAAATTGGCAACCCAGATAAAAAAGGTCGCTTTAGAGTCAGAGGTTTAAAAGAAGGGACGTATACTGTTTTGTTTGAAGCACCAGGAAAGACTTCTAAAACAGTAAATAATGTCGTAGTTAAAAAAGGGAAAGATGTTGAGCTAAGTACAGTTTCTCTTAATTAATCGATCGCTTTATATTTTTGAAAAGGCACTAATGTTTTAGTGCCTTTTTTTTAATCATACCACCCTTGGTGTCTTTAATACTGTTCATGACCACAAATGCATGTGGATCGATCGTTTGAATTTCAGTATTGAGCTTATTCATTTCTAATCGGGTAATCACGGTAAATAAAATATTTACTTCTCCTATTTCTCCCCTTGTGCCAAAACCCTTTTCTCCTTTATAAACAGTAATACCTCTTCCCATTTTTTCAATAATCATTTGTTTGATTTCCAAATAATGAGTGGATACAATGGTCACACCCATGTATTCATCAATACCATCTACAATGAAATCCAGCATTTTGGAGGCAGAGAGATAAGTGATCATGGAATACATGGCAATTTCAATAGATAGCAAATAAGCGGCAGCAGAGAATACAAAAACGTTGATCAAGATAATGATATCACCAATGGTGGTGCCTAATTTTCTGCTTAAAAATATCGCCAATATTTCTGTACCGTCGATAACAGCTCCACCTCTTACTGCTAGTCCTATTCCTGTTCCCAGAAAGAATCCACCAAATATGGCGACTAATATATTGTCATCTGTAACATTAGGAAATTCAACTGATGCCAAACATAGCGCTAGTCCGATTATAGCAAGTGCCGTTTTTATTGCAAAGGCTTTGCTCACTACTCTGTATCCCATGAAAATAAATGGGATATTAACACAAATCACCAGAAAATAAAGAGGTATTCCAGTTGTATTAGAAATGAGTAAGGAGATTCCTGTTGCGCCACCATCTACAAATTCATTACTAAGCAAGAAGCCTTTAAATCCGAACGCAGCAGAAAATATTCCGGCAGTCACCAAGAGAAAATCCTTGAAATTTCTTTTGGTAAGAATTCTTAATTCTCGATACCCTTTAGCATAGGTATATGGACTGATTTCAATGCCTTTGGCATATTTGCTGCGAAGGGTTGTTAAAGCAATGATTCGTTTAAGTAAGCTGTTTGAATTCATCCTTGTGCTAAGTTATGCAGTTTACTATAACTTTACGTCGCTATGAAAAAGCAAAGCAACGATCAAGGCATACAAATTAATAAATACATCAGCAATTCTGGCTTCTGCTCCAGAAGGGAAGCAGATAAATTAGTAGATGATGCTAGGGTAACCATTAATGATGAACTGGCTATTTCTACTTCAAGGGTTTTGACTGGTGACGTTGTAGCCATAGATGGTGAAAAGATTAAATCAAAGCAACGCCCTATTTATATTGCATTGAATAAGCCTGTTGGAGTTACGTCAACGACTGACATGAGCGATAAGACCAATATCATTCGTTTCATGAATCATCCCAAACGAATTTTTCCAGTTGGACGATTGGATAAAGATTCTGAAGGTTTGATTTTGCTTACCAATGACGGCGATATCGTGAACAAGATTTTACGTTCCAGTAATAACAATGAAAAGGAATATGTGGTGACAGTCGACAAAGAACTGACGCACGAAATGATCAGACAAATGGGAGTTGGTGTGCGTATTTTAAATGAAGTGACCAAGCCATGTTTTATACGGCAAGAAGGTCAACGAAGATTCAGAATCATTTTGAAGCAAGGGCTCAATCGTCAAATCAGAAGAATGTGTGAGACCTTCGGCTACAAAGTTAAAACCCTTAAGCGCATTCGCATCATGCATATCCAACTGGAAAATTTAGCCGTAGGGAAATGGAGGTATCTTACACCTGCAGAAATGGATCAATTGGAAAGGGCATTGGAAAATGCAGTCGGCTAAGTTTATTTAGCTATTCATTTCTCACTCCTTTTTTTTATATTCGGTATATAAAGCAGCCATCATGAAAAAACTTTTAACAATTCTATCAGTACTCACCTCATTATTAAGTATTGCACAAGATCATGCCGCACCTCCTCCGCCACCTTCAATTATTGGCAGATGGGATTTAACTGTTGATCAGGGTGATAAAATAGTTCCCTCCTGGTTGGAAGTGGAGCTGTCTGGAATCAGAACGCTTGTAGGTCATTTTGTAGCAGAAGGCGGAAGCGCAAGGCCGATTTCAAAAGTAAATTTCAACAATGGTAAAGTCAACTTTAGTATTCCTCCACAATGGGACAGAACTGACATTGATTTGGTGATGAATGCAGAAATTAAAGACGGTAAACTTGTCGGCACCATCAAAAACAACCGTGGTGAAACCCATCCTTTTGTTGGAGAAAGATCGCCATCTCTTGTTAGATCATCAGCACCAGTTTGGGGTGCTCCGATTAACATATTTAATGGCAAAGATTTAACGGGTTGGAAAACGCAGACCAAAGACAACCAGTGGGTGGTTGAAAACGGCATCATGAAGAGTCCGCGTTCTGGTTCAAACATCATGACCGATCAAAAATTCAACGATTTCAAATTACACATTGAAGTGCGCTATCCAAAGGGAAGCAACAGTGGTGTTTATTTACGTGGTCGTTATGAAGTACAGGTAGAAGACAGCTATGGCAGGGAACCAGACTCTCATTTATTTGGTGGTGTTTATGGGTTTTTAACGCCCAACGAAATGGCGGTTAAGCCAGCTGGTGAGTGGCAAGTGTATGATATCACTTTAGTTGGACGCAGGGTGACAGTTGTTGCTAACGGGAAGACCATTATCAATGATCAAATAATACCGGGAATTACAGGTGGTGCATTGGATAGTAAAGAAGGCGAACCTGGTCCCATTTTCTTACAAGGCGATCATGGTCCCGTTGAATACCGCAACATTGTAATTACACCAGCGAAATAGGGCGATTTAGTTTTTTATCTCTTCAAAATCGATGTAATCATCGTTGTCCACTTTAGCCTGTTTTTTTTCAGGTGCAGGTTGTTCTTGCCTTTGGGTGAACTGTTCTTGCTGTTCTCTCATGGCATCAAACTGCTTCCTGACTTGCTTGGTGGTTTTGTAAACTGGCCATGCAAATCCTACAATAAAACGATAGGCAAAATAGATGGCAAAGCCCAATAGAATGTACCGTAACATGTTGCAAAGTTAGCTTTTATCGCCCTTTAAAACATCGCCAACTTTATCAGCCATTTTGGAAACGAGATTGCTTACTCCATGCTGGAGTTTTTCGCTTTCCATAAATCGAGTAACGATATCCGCCCAAAAATTAGAGCTGCCTCGCTTCCCGCCAAAAAAGCTATTAAGGGTCATGTTGAAATAATTTCCCTTTAGGTTTTGAAAATTATGATCGAGAGAGGTTTCCAGGCTCTTCTGCTTCATTTTCAATTCCCGAATGGTCATATCGAGTTGGTCGATTGTTTTGATACGTCTGTTCATCTTAGTAAAATTCATCCTCTTCCTCCTGTGTTGATGTCTGTATAAACAGTCGGATTAAGGGGTTCAGAAATAAAGCTTTTCTAAATACAACGGCTAAAAGAAGGATAAGCAGAAATACACCTCCACCGCATAAAAAGCCCATCGCGGCACTTCCCAGCAGGTCAGACATGAACCAGGAAAAGGCAATTACCAGGAAAAGTAGAAAAAACAGTACCATGAAGCTGATCAAAGTAATCAGGATCAACATGCTGAGGGTTCTGGACAGACTTCTTACGGAAGTCAGCTTTAAAATTTGGAGTCTGGTTTCGAAATAATCTGCAACCAAACGCTTGTTTTCTTTGTAAAAATCGTTCAGGTTATCCGACATAGTTGGTCAGGTTAAGAAATTGCGGGAGTCAATTTTGTCTTAATGGTGAAGTTATAGAATCCCCGTTAGTAAATCGTGATGGTGGTCAGCTTAATGGCTGATCAACAACAATTTTGCCAATTTCCCCATTTTTTCTATCTTTGTATTCGAAACAGGAACAATTGAAGGGAACGGAATCGTTCCCTTCTTTATTTCTATACCATGTCGAACGAAGCAAAAACATTGATAATCAATACTTTAGTAGAGAAGCTCCTCGAGCCTGAGACTGCTATTTTTTTGGTTAGGGTGCATATCCGCCCCATCAACAACATATCTATTTATATAGATGGAGATGAGGGGGTTACGATCGACAAATGTGTGAAGCTCAACAGGGCATTGTACAAATTGATTGTTGAGGAAGGTGTTTGCAATGATGGTGAGTTTGCATTGGAGGTTTCATCACCTGGAGTTGATGAGCCATTGACAATGCTTCGTCAGTACAAAAAGAACCTCGGCAGATTGGTTGAGGTGGAGTGTACAGATGGTAGAAAATTGGATGGTAAGTTACTGGAGGTAAGTGAAAATGGAATTGAGGTAGAAGAGGAAAAGGGAAAAGGAAAGAAGAAGGAGATTGTAAAGCACGAGCTTCCTTTTGTAGAGGTCAAATCAACAGTGGTTAAAATAGTTTTTTAATAAAAATAGACAAGAAAAAAAACGATAGGCTATGGCAAGTATCAATTTGATCGAGTCCTTCCAGGATTTTAAAGATGCGGAGAACATCGATCGTCCCACGCTCATGAAAGTACTTGAGGATGTATTCAAGACTTTGCTTCGTAAGAAATATGGATCAGATGAGAGTTTCGACGTAATCGTTAACACAGAGAAAGGTGACTTGGAAATCGTTCGTCACCGTATGATTGTAGAAGACGGAGCAGTCGAGAATCCTTTGATGGAGATTGAATACAGTGAAGCGATTAAGATAGAACCGGACTTTGAAGTTGGTGAAGAGTTGTATGAAGAGGTTGATATCATGGATTTCGGCAGAAGAGCGATACTTGCTGCAAAGCAAACACTTGCTAGTCGCATTGGCGATTTGAAAAAGAACGCACTTGTGAAAAAGTATGGCGATCGCGCAGGTGAGATCATCAATGCTGAAGTATACCAGGTTTGGAAAAAAGAAGTATTGTTGATTGATGAAGATGGTAATGAACTTATTCTTCCAAAATCTGAGCAGATACCTTCTGATTATTTCAAAAAAGGTGAAAGCATTCGTTCTGTAATTAAAAAAGTAGAACTCAAGAACAACTCACCGGTAATCATTCTATCTAGAACACATCCTTCTTTCCTTGCGAAATTGCTTGAGATTGAGGTTCCAGAAATTTTTGATGGCTTGATCGTAATCAAAAAAATTGTTCGCGAACCAGGTGAGCGTGCAAAGGTTGCTGTTGAAAGTTATGATGATCGTATTGATCCGGTAGGTGCTTGTGTGGGTATGAAAGGTAGCCGTATTCATGGTATTGTTCGTGAATTGAAGAATGAAAATATTGATGTCATCAACTTTACCAATAACATACAGTTGTTGATTCAGCGTTCATTGACGCCGGCGAAAATCACCCGTATGAACATTGACAATGAAGGCAAGCGTGCTGAAGTTTTCGTTTCTCCAGATCAGGTTTCACTTGCAATTGGTAAGCGCGGTGTGAACATCAAGTTGGCTGAAGAGCTTACTGGATTTAACATTGATGTTTACAGAGATAATGAAGGGGAGATGGCTGAGTACGATATCGATCTTGATGAATTTAGCGATGAGATTGAAGGATGGATCATTGAGGAGTTGAAGCGTATTGGTTGTGATACTGCGCGCAGTGTACTTGATCTTACCGCGACTGAATTGGAGAGAAGAACAGATCTTGAAAAAGAAACCATTGAAGAATTGCGTGATATTTTGAGGGCTGAGTTCGACAAGGACTAGGTCAACAAACAAACGCGTTCAAGTAAAAGAAAATAGCATTAAAGCTTAAGGAGGATAAATGTCAGAATCAAACACACCCAGGTTAATGGCTGCGGCCAAAGAGTTCAACATCGGTAAGGATACGTTGGTGGACTTTCTTGTATCGAAGGGATTTAGCAAAGACGATCTGAAGCCAACATCCAAGTTGACGGAAGATATGTACCATTCTTTGCAACAAGAATTCTCTTCAGACAAGGCCGCAAAGGCAAAAAGTGATGCCATTGAAATTCCAAAGGGCGCCGCAACTGAAGCAAAGAAAAAGAAAGATGAAGAAGAGATTGTATTCAAAAAGGATACAAAGAAAAAAGCTGAACCAGTAGAGGCTGAAGAACCAAAGCCTGTGGAAGTTGCACCACCACCTGCAGAAGTAACAAAGATTGAAGCACCTGAATTAGGTGGTCCGAAAATTCTCGATAAAATTGACTTAGACGCATTGGATTCTTCAACAAGACCGAAGAAAGGTCAGTCTAAGAAAAAAGAAAAAGTAGCGGAAGAAAAAGAGGAAGTTAAGGAAACAGTAAACGAAGAGCAAGTTGCTGAAACACCAGCTGAATCAGCTCCTGTAGTGGCTGCTGCACCTGAGGTTATTGAAAAAGTAAAAATTGAAGCTCCCGAATTAGAAGGACCAAAAATCATTGGTAAGATTGAATTGGCTCCAGAAACTGATGATAGAAGCAGGGGTGCTGATGAGAAGAGAAAAAGGAAGCGTATTCCAATTGAGAAAAAAGATATTGAAAGATCTAAGCCTTCTATTCAGAAAGGTGGAGCTGCTCCCGCACCTCAACGCCCATCTGCACCTCGTCAGGGTGCTGGTATGCGCGCAGTAAAGCGTGGAGAAGTAAAGGAGATCGACGAAAAAGAAATCCAAAATAAAATCAAGGAAACCCAAGCCAAGCTTTCTGGTGGTGGTGGTTCTAAAGCAAAGATTACCAAATCCAAGTTGCGCCGTTTGAAGCGTGAGGAAATGGAAGCTGGTGCAGAGGGAGAGGTGGATAATAAAATTCAACTGACAGAATTTATCAGTGTTAGTGAGTTGGCGAGTTTATTGGATGTGAGTTTTGCTGAGATCATTGGAAAATGTATGAGCCTTGGTATCATGGTTTCCATCAACCAGCGTTTGGATGCAGAGGTTATTGAACTTGTTGCAGGTGAATTTGGATTTGAGGTTGAGTTCATCGACATGGAGAAGCAGATGGAAATGGAAGAAGAAGATGACGCTGATGATATTGAAGATCAGTTGCCACGTGCACCTATCGTTACCATCATGGGTCACGTTGATCATGGTAAAACATCTTTGCTTGACTATATTCGAAATGCAAATGTAGTTGCCGGTGAGGCGGGTGGTATTACCCAGCACATTGGTGCTTACCATGTGGATCTTCCAAATGGTAAAGCAATTGCCTTCCTTGATACTCCTGGTCACGAGGCCTTCACAGCGATGCGTGCCCGTGGTGCAAAAGTGACTGACCTTGCAGTTATTGTGATTGCAGCGGATGATGCGGTGATGCCACAAACCAAAGAGGCCATCAGTCACGCTCAAGCAGCAGGTGTACCGATGATTTTTGCAATCAATAAGATAGATAGAGAAGGTGCCAATCCTCAAAAGATTTACGAACAACTTTCTGGTATGAACATTCTTGTAGAAGAATGGGGTGGTAAATTCCAGAGCCAGGAGATTGCAGCAAAATCAGGTTTAAACGTTGATAAACTACTCGAAAAAATATTGCTTGAAGCGGAGATGCTGAATCTAAAAGCAAATCCGGAAAAAGAAGCATCAGGTACAGTTATTGAAGCAACCCTTGATAAGGGTAGGGGCTATGTTGCTACAATCCTTGTACAAAATGGTACTTTACACCAGGGTGATCTTGTAGTAAGTGGACAATACTATGGTAGGGTGAAAGCAATGATGAATGAAAGAAACAATCGTGTTGATGTCATTCCTCCTTCAACTCCTGTATTGATTCTTGGATTGAATGGTGCTCCTCAGGCAGGCGAGAAATTTAAGGTGTACCAGGAAGAAGCTGATGCAAAAGAAATTGCAAACAGAAGAGCACAAATCATACGTGAGCAAGGTATCAGGACCAAGAAGCATATTACTTTGGATGAGATTGGTAGACGTTTGGCATTGGGTAATTTCAAAGAGTTGAACATCATTATCAAAGGTGACGTGGATGGTTCAGTTGAAGCGTTGAGTGATTCACTTCAGAAACTTTCTACTCAGGAAGTCGCAATCAAGGTGGTGCATAAGGCAGTGGGACAAATCACAGAGAGTGATGTATTGCTGGCAACAGCCTCTGATGCCATCATCATTGGTTTCAATGTTCGTCCTTCTATTCAGGCCAATAAAATTGCAGAAAGCGAAGGCGTACAGATCAAGTTGTACTCCATCATCTATACAGTTATTGAAGACATCAAGAGTGCGATGGAAGGTATGCTTGAGCCTAAGATTGAAGAGAAGATTGTTGCCAATGTGGAGATTCGCGAAGTATACAAATTCGATAAGGCTACAGTCGCGGGTTGTTTTGTACTTGATGGAAAGATCAGTAGAAACAGCAAAATCCGTATCATCCGCGATGGTATCGTTGAATACCCTAAAGGTGAAGGCGCACATGCAGAGTTGGGCAGCTTGAAGCGTTATAAAGATGATGCTAAAGATGTAAGTGCTAATATGGAATGTGGTCTTACCATTAAAAACTACAATGATATTCGTGTAGGTGATGTGATTGAAGCTTTCGAAGAAACTGAAGTAAAGAGAACGCTCTAATCTGTTAGAGATTCCTGATTGGCACCATGTAAATTAGGATTCTCTTAACCTAGAAGCCATTAACTTGGTGATTGAATTATGCGCATGAAAAGGATACTTACTCTTTTGTTTTTTGTGGCTCTGGCCTTTACATCAAAGGCGCAATCTGCAAAATTACTGGCTGATAAAATCATTGCCATTGTAGGCGACAAGATTGTATTGAAAAGTGATATTGTCAATTATATTGATGATTTAAAGCGTCAGGGTAATGAGCTCCCTCCGAATGTGGAATGTGTTCTGCTGGAGAAAATGATGCAGGATAAAGCTTTGATTTTGCAGGCTGAAAAAGATTCTCTTCCCGTTGCCGATGAAGAAGTTGAGGCTGAACTGGATCAAAGAATCCGTTATTTTATTTCACAGTATGGCGGAAAAGAAGCCTTTGAGCAAATTGCAGGTCGTACAATCTATCAGGTAAAAGAAGATTTCAGGAAATCAATTCGTGAAGGTCGTTTGGCCAAGTCTATGAAAGAAAAAATTGTAGAACTGGTTAAAATCACACCAAACGAAGTAAGGGATTATTACAATAAAATACCTGCGGATAGTCTTCCTTTTTACGAAACAGAACTGGTTATTGGTCAGGTCGTAATACATCCCAAAGCAGGTAGAGAATTGGAAAAATTTGCACAAGATGAGTTGGCTGACTATAAACGACAGGTAGAAGCAGGGCAAAAAACATTTGAAACACTAGCACGTTTGTATACCGAAGATCCAGGAAGTAAACAGAATGGCGGTCGTTATGAAATGAACAGAAATGAAAAGACCTGGGATCCTGATTTCAAGAATGCTGCTTTTCGTTTAAAAGAGGGACAAATCTCGCCAGTTATCAAATCGAAATTTGGATACCATATCATTCAAATGGTAAGTCGTAATGGTGACGACGCCGTAATCAGACATATTCTTCGTGTACCTCAGTTGCAAGATGAAGATGTAGAGTTAACCAAAACCAAACTGGATTCTATACGAGTAAAATTGGTTGAAGGTACAATGGCTTTCGGCGAAGCAGTTGATAAATACAGTGATGACCAAAATAGCAAGTTCACTGCCGGTATCATGATGGGACAAGGTGGAAATTTTGTCACGATTGATGAGCTCGACAAAAGCCTTATTCCTTATCTGGATAAATTAAAAGTAGGAGATTACTCCACTCCAATCGTGTACAAAGACGAGCAGGATAAACAGGCTGTAAGAATCGTTTATTTACAAGCCAGGACTGAACCACACAGAGAGAACCTAAGAGATGATTATGACAGGGTAGCACAACGTGCCTTGGAAGAAAAAAAGGATAGAATAGTTGAAAAATGGTTCCAAAGTAAACTGCCTACCTATTATGTGATGGTGGATAAGGATTTCCATCAGTGTGAGTCCCTCAAGTCTCAATTCCCCAATTACGTGAGCAAATAACAGATTGATATTTTTTTAATGTTCTGTTTTTAAAGTGTAATTTAGCATCTCTCATTTCTTCTTATGAGTGATGCAATCAAACACGAATGTGGTCTGGCCTTCATCAGACTCCTCAAGCCTTTCTCTTACTACCAGCAACAACACGGTACGGCACTTTATGGCCTGAACAAACTCTATCTCCTCATGGAGAAACAACACAATAGAGGTCAGGATGGTGCGGGTATTGCTGCTGTTAAACTAAATGCTGAACCAGGTTATCCATTTATGCACAGATTGCGCAGCATTGCAACGCAGTCCATTGCAGATTTGTTTAGCCAAGTAGGTAAAGAAATCAATGAACTTGAAAAGTTTCAGCCTGAAATCAGAAAGCATCCTGGCATGATGAAAGGGCACTTGAATTTCATGGGGGAGTTGTTACTTGGACATTTGCGTTACGGTACACAAGGGAAAAATAATGTAGAGTATTGCCATCCTTTTATCAAAAGAGATATCATTCCCGCCAGGAATCTTGCATTAGCAGGAAATTTTAACCTGGTAAATACAGAAGAGTTATTCGACCTGGTCAATATCAACCCAGGAGATTTCCAAAAGCACAGTGATCTTGCAGCCATGATGGAAGTAGTTCACCATCATCTGGTAAAAGAAGATGAAGCCAATCCTGGCCAAATGGATGTAACAACAGCATTGAAAAAAGCTTTTGTTCATTTTGATGGCGGGTACCATGTAAGTGGATTGATTGGTAACGGTGATTCATTTGTTGTTAGAGATGCACATGGTATTCGTCCAGCTTACTATTATATCAATGATGAAGTAATTGTAGGCGCTTCTGAAAGAGCAGCCATCAGAACCAGTTTCAATGTTGGTGAAAATGAAGTGAAGGAATTGATGCCGGGCCAAGGGTTAATTGTAAAAAGTGATGGCTCGTATAAAATAGAACAGATCCTTGAACCAAAAGAAAGAAGAGC
>Ga0315906_10002428_pt1 | contig 26033 bp, 21 predicted proteins | sample LakEriMetagenome_4_FD_203526 | JGI IMG/M metagenome (GOLD analysis project Ga0315906, IMG submission 203526) | Freshwater fungal communities from buoy surface, Lake Erie, Ohio, United States - Buoy 2 MA122 | ecosystem: Environmental > Aquatic > Freshwater > Lake > Lake biofilm | place: USA...
TGTATGCCATCGGCTTCACCGAAGATGCGGTGTATGCCCATGATTACAATACCGATTCTCTGTATGCACTTGAACCTGCAACGGGTGCTATCAAATGGCGTTCGCAATTTACTTCTCATACATTTGGTGCCTACCCCGGAGCTGTTTTTTCTTGTGAAGGAGATCCCATCGTAAATGGTCCATCCGGTATCAGCTCCACCATGCGAATTAATCGGCTAAACGGCGACACATTGTGGACCAATAACGAACTAATTGCCATCGGGCCTCCAGTGGGATTGGCAGCCACGAGTAATCGCATCTATCGCCTTACAGGCGCCATTTCTCAACCCATTGTGCTTTCGGCACTCGATATGGAAACAGGAATAACCCTGTATGAATCGTTTCCTTTGCCAGGCGATCCTGACCAGGAAAACCCCATCGCATTGGGTCCCGAAAACCGTATTTATTTCTGGCGTGATGGTGGCAACTTCTATGCTTATGAGGATGTGGGTAACGCAGTGGTGCCTGTTTGGAGCTATGTACCGCAAACCACTACGGGAAGCAGTTTAACGGGCAATATCAGTGTTGGCCCCGACAGCACCGTATATATTTTTGATGACGACAGGATCAAGCGATTGAGCCATGCCACTGGCCAGGTGATCAATACATCTTTGGCGTTATTTAATCAGGGCTTCATTTCAATTGGGTCCGATGGTACCGTCTATGCCAATACCCAACTTGGAACGTATTATGCATTTACGCCCGACTTGCAAACCGTCAAATGGCAATATGGATTTGGTGCAAACACCTACAACAACATGTCGTTGTCCAAGGATGGCATCATGGTGTTAACCGCTGCAGGTAATCAGATCACCGCCCTGCAAACTCCAAACTTGATGAAGCCTGTGGCTGATTTTTTCGTATCCAATCGGATGGTGAGTGTTGGACAACAGATTGATTTTTTTGACCAAAGCTCTTTCGCACCGACTTCTTGGACATGGAGTTTTCCGGGTGCAAACTTTACCTCTTCAGGTGCCACCAATCCTTCAGGAATCAGCTACAGCAGCGCGGGAATATACCCCGTTCAATTAACGGTTGCCAATGCCTTTGGTTCGGATTCGCTAGTGAAAAGCTGCTACATTGAAGTGTTGGGCACTGCAAGCATGACCGAAACCGCTGACGATTTTTGGAGCATATGGCCTAATCCATCCGGAGGTGTTTTCCAATTACAAATCAATCATGATGTGCAGCGAGGCCGTGTGGTGGTGATGGATATGACAGGTAGAGAGGTCCGCTCTGTTGAGCATGATGCAGCAACCATGACATTGGATTTTTCAGATTTGAAAAACGGCTTGTATATATTGAGATTTGGTCAAAATCTGGAATACGCTTCCGTGCTTGTTAAACATTAGGGATTTAGTTTTTTCAGCACTTCCAATTGTTAAAATCGACTTTTGGGCTAGTGATTCAGCCGATCAAGGCTTCAGGAGCCCCATTATTTTTTCATCCAACACTTCCACGATATCCGGACCTGCTCCTAATGCTATATGGACTACATTGGAGTTCTGGTCGATGATGATGTGAGTAGGGTAGGCCTCCACACCGAAAGCATTGGAGGTGTTTTTGCCGTTTGCCACTATGTTGTATTGGAATTTTGTTTTTGAAAGGAATTCTTTCAGCTGGGGCTCTTTGTTGGTGGCGATACCCAGGAAAACGACATCCTTGCCTTCGTATTTTTGAACCAGTTTATTCAGGTCGGGCATTTCCATTACACAGGGCTTGCACTCAATGAACCAAAAGTTCAAAACGGTGACTTTGCCTTTCAGATTTTCGTTGGAATAGGATTTTCCATTCATGTCTGTCACATTGAAGGCCGTTGCCACTCGACCTATGTTTTCATTGGGCATGGGGCCTCCCTGCATTCCACCTTGCATCATTTGTCGCATCATTGCTTTTTCCTCCTCAGTGGATTTGCGAAGCACAAAGGCCTTTACATTTTTGCTGTCGTCGACATATGGTTCAGGCATATACTCGTTGGTCATCATGTACTTCATGAAGTCTTCCGAACTCAAAAGCGTTTTGTCCTCCAGATATATGGGTGTCACGTCAGGATTCAACATCAGCGGTGTTCCAGGGTCGATGTCGCCTGGACCCGCTTTCCGGAGCCCCGCCAACGGATCAACTGTGTTTTGCTGTGATGGTGTAGTGCCTTGTTTTGTTTCCTGTGCAACTGCTTCAACCGAACAGCAAAGCAACAATAGGATGTAGATGGTGATTTTCATGATATGAATTGTTTTGTATTGGATGCAATGATTTGAGTGATATCTTCCTGCGGAGAGGGTAATTGGTCATTGGTCATTAGTCATTGGTAAGTGGTAAGTGGTAAGTGGTAAGTGGTGAGTAGGAGTGCAACTGCCACCTGCTACCGCCTCCTGCTTCTTGTCACTTGTCACTTGTCACTTGTCACTTGTCACCATCTTCTCCAAATCCTCCCACAAATTGTCTTTCGGTACCTTGGCTTCAATGGAAATGGGGTCCTTGGTAACGGGATGGAGGAATTCCAATTTCCGAGCATGAAGGTGGATGGAGCCGTCGGGGTTGCTTCTTTTGGCACCATATTTCAAGTCACCTTTGATGGGACAACCAATGGCAGAAAGTTGAACGCGTATTTGATGATGTCTGCCGGTTAATGGCAATACTTGCACCAGGGTGTACCTTTCGGTGGATGCTAGCACGCGATAATCCAGTTCACACCGCGATGAACCTTGTGTTTCTTGAAGCGACGCGAATGATTTGTTCAACGATTCCTTTTTCACCAGGTAATGCACCAACTTCCCTTCAACGGGGTTTGGAATTTGTTGCGTTACGGCCCAATAGGTTTTCTGAACTTCACGCGAGCGGAATTGTTCGTTCATACGCTCCAAGGCCTTGCTGGTTCGGGCAAACAGAACCACCCCGCTAACGGGACGATCGATCCGGTGAATGGTTCCCAGGAATACTGCGCCGGGTTTTTGATATTTGGATCCGATGTACCTTTTGACTAGCTCGCTTAACGGTTCATCACCCGTTTTATCGCCTTGCACGATATCGCCAGGCCGTTTGTTCACGGCAATCAAATGGTTGTCTTCGTACAGTACTTGCAATTCCGACACCGCCTTGCAATCAATATTGTTCCTTGTCGTTCGGGAAATCACGGCTCTTCACATCGCTTATATAGGATGCGGTGGCATTATGGATGATTCCGTAAAGGTCGGCGTAGCGACGAAGGAATCTCGGATTGAATTCCTTGTTGATGCCAAGCATATCGTGTAAAACGAGCACTTGTCCATCCACTTGGTTTCCTGCTCCGATACCAATGATCGGAATGTTTATTTTTTGAGCGACCTTGGCGGCCAGTTGTGCGGGTATTTTCTCAAGCACAATTGCGAAACACCCTGCTTTTTCCAACATCATTGCATCCTCAATCAGTTTCTGGGCTTCGGCATCCTCCCTGGCACGAACCACATAGGTTCCGAATTTGTATATCGATTGCGGGGTTAACCCAAGATGACCCATGACTGGAACACCAGCCGATAAGATACGTGTGACCGACTCAATGATTTCTGCACCTCCTTCGAGCTTGACCGCGTGTGCTCCCGATTCCTTCATGATCCGTATCGCCGAGCTCAACGCTTCCTTTGAATTACCTTGGTAGGATCCGAATGGCAGGTCAACCACGACCAACGCACGTTTGACGGCTCTCACAACAGATGATGCATGGTAAATCATCTGGTCGAGTGTGATGGGGAGGGTGGTTTCGTGCCCGGCCATCACATTCGAAGCCGAGTCGCCAACCAAGATGACATCGATTCCCGCATCATCCAAAATCCGCGCAAGCGAAAAATCATATCCGGTCAGCATGGAGATTTTTTCTCCACGCTTTTTCATTTCAAGTAGCGTATTGGTGGTTATCTTCTTTGCATCCATGGCTTTATGGTCATTGGTCATTAGTCATTAGTCATTGGGGAGATGGTTATTGGTAGATTGGTCACTGGTCATTAGTCATTAGTCATTGGGGGAATGGTCATTGGTCATCAGTCATTGGGGAATTGGTCATTGGAGGATTGGTCATTGGGGAATTAGTCATTGGGGAATTAGTCATTGGGGAATTGGTCATTGGGGAGTTGGTCACTTGTCACTTGTCACTTGTCACTTGTCATTAGTCATTGGGGAGTTGGCCACTTGCCACTTGCCACTTGTCACTTGTCACTTGTCACTTATCATTAGTCATTGGGGAATTGGCCACTTGTCACTTGTCACTTGTCACTTGCCACTTATCATTAGTCATTAGTCATTGGGGATTATGTTTGAAACTGCAACTGCCTTCCGCCACCGCCTACTGCCGTTCAGTCACCCGCCTGTCGGCGAGGCAAGCTGGTCACTGTTTCTCCAACTTCAACTTCCGCAGCTCCTCTTCCAGCTTCATTGTTTTTTCCTTCTCTGCTTTGAGGGCCTTTGAGAGGGAAATGACCAAGTCTCCATTCTCATTTCCTCCAGCCATTTCCTTGTATTTCAACAACTCGTTTTTTTCGGATATGAGTTTGGTGATTTCAACTTCTTTTTGCGAAAGTTGGTCTTGCATGGATTTCAATTCGCTTTCAAGGGATTTGATTTCGGAGGATTTTGCGCCCTCACTCATCCGTATGGTCGACATTGCCCGCTTCAGTTCCTCGTTTTCCTTTTTCAAATCATTGACTTGCGTTCTCAATTGGATAATGGACTCGGCCAGCTTTATGACTTCCTCTCCGTCTGAAACCGAAGCTTGGGAATCGTTTTCCTTGTTGGTCTCATTGCTTTCAGGTTCCATAGCAGGTCCCTTACCAAAAACATAAACGAAATCAACCCTGGCCCGGCTATCCGGTCCCACCACAATCCCGATATTTCCCGATTTGTAAGCCGGTTCATAGAAACTGGTCTGGTACATATCGTTTATGAAAACATCATAAGTGCCATTTGACATTTTGATTTCAATGATGTTGTTTGTTCCAACTTCGTTGGCTGCATTGCATTTGACCCAACCACTGTTTTTTTGGTTACCTGTTAAATATCTGTAAACCCCCTCTGCGATTTGTCGGATCCGGTATTCCTTTTTTTTGTTCACCTCAACCAGGAATCCTCCACTTGCTTCGGGTTGCATCATGAAAAGGATTCCCGCATGGGCCTCATTACCCATGTTTTTTTCAATCCTGATTGATGCAACAAGTCGGCAATCTCCGATGGGGCCATCCAAACCAGCGAAAACCACGTATGGTGTCTGAACATTTTTTCGCTGTAAAATATACTCTCCGTCCTGTATCACAAACAGGTTATCGGAATTGGCTTCAACCGACCAGATTTCACTTGGGCTGTCGAAATTTTCGCTGAAAACCATCAATTCATACTTGTCCTTTATTCGTTGGCCAAGCAGTTCCGACGAAATCAGCAGCAGGAGGGACAGTAAGATTGGAATGGTCCTCATGAAACGCATCAAAAATGATTAAATGTCTTCAAAAATAGGTATTTACCATTAGAAAATAATACTTTTGAAGCATGAATCATGCCAACAAACTAATAGTCGCTCTAATCCTTGCAGCATCCGTATTCCAGTCGTGCGAGAATGAAATTGAACTCAATGCTCCCTACAAGGAGACCGGTGTCATCTATGGTATTCTCGACCCGGGTGTTGACACGCAAATTGTTCGTATTCAAAAGGCATTCCTGGGTGAGGGAAACGCATTGGTCATGGCTCAGAATCCGGATTCTGTATATTATCCTGACGGAGTGTTGGATGTTAAAATGTACCAACTCAACAAGGTCGGCAATTCCTATAACGTAGTAGATTCATTCCCTTTGGAGCGATTTGAAGGTCCACCTAAACCTCCCGGCACATTTCCATCAACACCAAACATCTTGTACCGTAACAATGGTGAACCCATTGTTGCCACCAGCGAGTATAAAATCGTAGTCCGAAACACTCAAACCAACAATGTTTTCCAAGCACAGACCCCCATCGTGCAACCGGTCAACATCATCAGACCCAACACTACTGAATTGATACGTTGGGCAAGCCAGTTTCCAGTTACGGTTCGTTACAACACCAACGCAACGGGAAGGGTCTACAATCTTACCATCCGATTTAAATTCAACGAGGAGAATGTTTCCTTGGGAACCATAACCCCGAAATACATAGACTGGGTTTTTGCCAATAGAACCGTGACAGATCCTGTATCGGTTTCGGAGATTCTCACCGAAATCGAAGGGGAGAAGTTTTACAAGTTTGTTGATTCCAAACTAACGGCCGATCCCAACATTCGTCGTTATGCAGGAAACCTGGATTTCATTGTTACCGTGGGAGCCGAATTCTTGGCCAACTATGTTGATATCAACCAGCCAGGAACCAACCTACTTACCAGTCCACCTGTTTACAGCAATGTGGTAAATGGAACTGGAATTTTTTCGAGCCGGAGCATTGTCATTCGAGCCGACAAGCAAATGGATACCCCAGCCCTGGACGAGCTGAAAAACGGAATTTACACCTCCGACCTGGGATTCCAATAACATTGCCTTTTTGTCATGCTTTTGGTGGCAAATTTTGCCCCATTTGTTTTTTATGTGACAATATGACCCAGTTAGGCTGATGGCATGGAGATTGCCTAATTGATTTTCAAAACAATAAAACTAAAATCATGAGAAAAGTAATCGGAATCGACCTGGGAACAACCAACTCCTGCGTAGCAGTGATGGAAGGTAACGAGCCCGTGGTTATACCTAACAGCGAAGGACGCAGAACCACTCCGTCTATTGTGGCTTTCATCAAGGATGGCGAACGTAAAGTTGGTGATCCTGCTAAGCGTCAAGCAATTACAAATCCAACCCAGACCATCTACTCCATCAAAAGGTTCATGGGTGAATCATTTGACAAGGTTACCGAAGAGGTTAAGCGGGTGCCTTATCAAGTAGTTAAGGGTGAAAACAACACCGCAAGGGTAAAAATCGGAGATAGGAACTATACTCCTCAGGAGATCTCCGCCATGGTTCTTCAGAAAATGAAGAAAACTGCCGAGGATTACCTGGGTCACGAAGTGAGCGAGGCCGTTGTGACCGTTCCTGCCTATTTTAACGACAGCCAACGACAGGCAACCAAGGAAGCTGGGGAAATTGCCGGCTTGAAAGTGCTTCGAATCATCAATGAACCAACCGCAGCCGCCTTGGCTTACGGTTTGGATAAAAATCATAAAGACACCAAGGTCGCAGTTTTTGACCTGGGTGGCGGTACATTTGACATTTCCGTATTGGAACTAGGGGATGGGGTTTTTGAGGTGAAATCCACCAATGGTGATACGCATCTGGGTGGTGATGATTTCGACCAAGTGATCATCGACTGGCTCGCCGCCGAGTTTCAATCCGACGAAGGTTTGGATCTTCGAAAGGACCCAATGGCCATGCAGCGTTTGAAAGAGGCAGCCGAGAAAGCAAAAATCGAATTGTCAAGTTCATCCCAAACAGAAATCAATCTGCCCTACATCATGCCCGTTGACGGTATACCAAAGCACTTGGTCAAGACCCTCACACGATCCAAGTTTGAGCAGTTGGCAGATAAGCTCATCCAACGCACATTGGAGCCATGTAAGAAGGCATTGAGCGATGCCAAGATGTCACCCAATGAAATCGACGAGGTCATCCTTGTTGGAGGATCCACACGCATCCCTGCCATTCAGGAACTGGTTGAGAAATTCTTCGGCAAGAAGCCATCCAAGGGTGTTAATCCTGATGAGGTGGTTGCAGTTGGTGCCGCCATACAAGGTGCCGTACTCACAGGTGAGGTCAAGGATGTGCTGTTGCTCGATGTAACGCCGCTCTCGCTCGGTATTGAAACACTAGGAGGTGTATCCACCAAGTTGATTGAATCAAACACCACCATTCCCACCCGTAAATCGGAAGTTTTTTCAACTGCCTCCGATAGTCAACCATCAGTTGAAATCCACGTGCTGCAAGGTGAGCGTCCAATGGCAAAAGACAACCGTACCATCGGTCGATTCCACTTGGATGGCATTCCTCCCGCGCCTCGCGGAACCCCTCAGATCGAGGTGACATTTGATATCGATGCAAACGGTATCCTTAGTGTTACTGCCAAGGACAAGGCAACCGGTAAATCCCAAAACATCCGCATTGAGGCGTCATCCGGCCTGACCGACGATGAGATCAAGCGCATGAAGCAAGAGGCCGAGGCGAATGCCGATTCAGATAAAAAGGCCAAGGAAGAGGTGGAGAAAATCAACCAGGCAGATAGCATGATTTTCCAAACGGAGAAACAGCTGAAGGATTATGGTGATAAGATTTCCGCCGACAAGAAAGAGCCGATTGAGAAGGCGTTGGCCAATCTGAAGGAAGCTCATCAGTCACGCAACATGGCAGGTATCGATACGGCCATGAACGAAATCAACAGCGCCTGGCAAGTCGCTTCCGAGGAGATGTACAAGGCCACTCAGGAGCAGCAATCACAGGGAGCTCCCAATGCTGAATCCAATCAGACTGGAAACACCGGAGGCGATGTCACAGACGTTGACTTCGAGGAGGTAAAGGATGATAAAAAGTGATTTGTTCCCCATCTTTTAACAAAACGCCCCGAGAGGTTTTCTCGGGGCGTTTCTTTTTTCTGTTCGGTGCAATCAAAGGAAGTTAAGCCGATTCATAAACGTTTCCTTGTAGGATTTGCCTATGGGTATGGTTTTCTCTCCGATAAGCACGGTGTTTTCATCCAGTACGTTGATCTTGTCTACGGCGATGATATAGGAGCGATGAACGCGTAGGAATTTGTTTGTGGGCAGCTTGGATTCAATATCCTTCATGGTGGAGTGAATGATGAACTGATCCGCCCCCGTTTGGATGATGACATAGTTATCCATGGCCTGAATCCAGTTGATGTTATCAATGAAGACCTTTACCAACATCGAGCCCTTCTTTACGAAGAAGGAATTTTGAATGACCACATTTGTCATCGGCTCTACGGTGCCTGATGCGACGCTGGTTGCCGAATCTTGATTGTTTTTGCGAATCACCAAGGCATAACCGACTAGATTGTCTTTTTCGTCTTTCACAGGAGAGCAAATCACGGTCGCCTTTGAAGTTTTGCCGCTTGCGGTCTTGAGTTCCGCATCATCAATCTCCAATGCCTTATCGGTTACTACTTGCTTATGCAATGAGTTGCGGTCGTATTGTTTTCCACTTGCGTCGGACAGCTGAATCATTTCAAACAGATCGCTGCCTTCACACATGGGTAGTTTGATGCCCAGAATCTCCTCGGCTTTGGGATTCATGAAAGTCACCTTGAAATCAGTGTCCAAGGTGATGATGGAGTCATCCAGGTTGGTCAAGGCGCTTTCGTACCGCTCCTTTTCATTCCGTGTTTCCTGATCCTTTGCGAATTTGTACAAGGCCATTTCAACGGTCGATCTCAAATCAGGTTCATTGAATGGCTTCACCAGGTAACCATAGGGCTCTGTGACTTTTGCACGGTCGAGTGTTTCCTTGTCTACGAATGAAGTAAGGAATATAACGGGTATCTCGTAATGGTCTCGAATCTTTTCGGCGATTTGAATGCCATCCACATCCCCCTTCAGCTTCACATCCAGGAAAACCAGATCAGGGTTCACTTCATCCAATCGCATGAATGCTGATTCGGCATTTGAAGCAGTAACGGGAACGTCGTAACCCAGCTTAATAAGTGTGTTTTGAATGTCCTTCGCTACAATGGACTCATCCTCTATCACCAAAATTCTTGTTGTACTCATTTAAAACTTGTTTTCTCAAAAATAACCAATTCTATGTAAAAATGTAGCCACCTTGGAACCTCAGATGTATTAAATCAAATGCCCGATGGCACCTTGAAATCCATGGTAAATGTGGTCCCTTTTCCAGGCGCTAAGGTCAATTTTCCGTCTAATTGATTGGAAAGGGCATTGATGAGCTGCATACCGAGCGAGTCGTACTTCTCAATGTCGAATCCTTCAGGCAATCCGATGCCATCATCACTCACTATCAATCGTACCATGCTTTCGCTGATGTAACGAAGACTAACGGATAAGGTTCCAGAGTTTGACTCGCCAAACGCATGTTTCAAAGAGTTGGAAACCAGTTCGTTGATTATTAGGCCGCAGGGCACGGCGGTGTCGATGTCCAAGGAGATCTTATCCGCCTCTACATGTGTCTTAATTCGTTCAGGTTTGATGCCCGAGGAAAGTAGCAGGTTTTCAACGAGTCGTTTGATGTAATCGTCGAAGTCAATCTTTGATAATCCATCGTTTTGGTAAAACCTTTCATGTATCAACGCCATGGATTTGATGCGGTCCTGACCTTCTTTCAATGCAAGCAATGCTTTTTTGTCGTTCACATAGTGCGATTGCAAGTTGAACAGACTGATGATGATCTGCAGGTTGTTTTTTACACGATGGTGAATCTCACGCAGCAGCAGTCCTTTCTCCTCCAAGGATTCACGGATCCGTTCCTCCATGTTTTTACGAATGGTGATATCCGTATCAATCACAACGAACTTGGTTACATTTCCGATATCGTCCATCACAGGCGAAAGGGTGTTGGAAATCCATTTGAGCTCTCCGTTTTTGGTTTTGATCTGAGACTCGAAAATCTCCGAAAGTTTTTCGCGTGCACATTTTTGAAGGATCTCTGATGCACCGGGATTGAATGTGAATTGCGAAATATCGCTACCCTTTTCAGTTATGAGTTCATCCATGGTGTAACCCGTGAGTTTTGTAAATCCTTCGTTGACCCACTCAATCTGGCCATCAGGACCAAAAATCAATACCGAGTTATCTGTCTCCGATGCAACAAGCGAGAGCTTTTCCAGTTCCTGGTTTTTTTCATTGAGCTCATGGGTGCGCTCATCGACCAGCTTCAGCAACACATTTCTGTTTCTTTCAAGGTTCAGCGTTCGCAACTTTGTGAATCCAAAAAACAATCCAATACCGGCTACAACATACAGGATGTAGAAGAAAGTGGTTTTCCAAATGGGAGGTTTGATGACAAAGGAATAGGTTACCGGTTCGGTCCAATGAAATCCGTCGGCACTGCTACGTACTTTGAACGTGTAGGATCCCGCATCAAGGTTCGAGTAGGTGGCAACGGATCTCGACGAAACGGGTCCCCATGAATCCTGGAATCCTTCCAGGAAATATTGGTAACGGACCTCATCAGGTGCCATCAAGTAGGTTCCTTCGAAATTAATCGTGATGTGGTTGTTGTTGTATGGAAGTATCAGATCAGCAGGCAAACCGGTTTTTGAATCGGGAACTATTTTTTTGTTTTTCCAATCGGTGTCCTTCAGTAGCAATGAGATGCTGGTGATGTGGGTAACGGGCAAAATGGTTTGAGGAATGGTTTGGTTTGAGGGAAACTTAATGGATCCGTTCACAGTGGCGAACCATACATTTCCGAAAACATCTTCCACCATCGAATTGGTTTCTGCTCCAGTGAAACCGTTGCTCTTGTTGAAGTGTCTCACTATATACGATTCATTGCGTATGATTTTTCCGAATTCAATGACATCAGCACCCTCAGTGGTGCCGATCCACAATTGTTTTTTTGAATCCACAAAACCACTTAACGCATTATTGTTTGACAATCCATTTTGGGTATCGATTTTCCTGACCAGTTTCTGTTCTTGATTTAAAACAAACACACCATCCCCATAGGTTGTAACAATCAGCAAATTGTCAGGTGCTTTACTGATTGAAGTGACGTGATTGGCTTTTATGCCTGTCATGCTGTTGAGCTCTTTAACAACGCCTGCTTTTATCAGATAAAGTTTGGTCGTTGTTCCGGCAATCAATGCATCATCCGACAGGAAATGCAGTGAACGTATTTTTGGGTCTGTGAGTCCGTTTTGTTTGGAAATATGTGTGATTTCACCATTGGTTGATTTCAAGTAAATGCCTTCGTCTGTGCCCAATGCTATGTTGCTCGACGGAGAAAGATCCATTGCATAAACAGTCAAATAACTGAGGTCTGTCAATGGGTGGGTTACTTTTCCTGTACCAGGTTCATAAACCGCAGGGCCGGCATCGGTGCCAAGCCAAACCCGGTCTGTTGAGTCGACTGCCATGCACCAAACCGTGAATCCCTTTAGTCCGTTTTCCGGACCAACCGTGTTGATCACTCCGTTTTCATAAAAGCTGAAACCTCCCGTCAAGGTACCGAAATATATTCTCCCCTTGGAGTCACTGGCGATGCTCAATAGGTTGTTGTTCGATAATCCATCTTCATGGGTGAAAATGGTCAGCTTATCACTTTTCCATCTGGAGAGTCCGCTCCAGGTTCCAATCCAATAAGATCCTTCCCGATCCTTTAATACGGATTTGACGATGTTACTGGGTAGCCCGCTTTTCATAGTGATGGATTTCCCACCATCAGGATCCATGAGGTAAAAACCGTTGTTATATGATCCTACAGCCAATGGAAACTTACCCCCACCGGAAAAGTCTTCTATGCGTTCGGCTAAAAATGGGCCTTGGTTGGGTTCGGGTACGAAACGGTTGCTTCTGGTCAACAGGGATATTCCCTGATAGGTTCCTATCCGAATGAAGCCATTCGAATCTTCATGAATGCTGAAGCAGATGTTGCTTGAAAGGCCATCGGTGGTCTTATAGTTGGTGAACTTATCCCCATCGAACATGCTTAAACCGTCCATGGTTGCCACCCAAAGTCTACCTTTTGAGTCCACCATCAAGGAGTTGACATGGTCATTGACAAGTCCACGTGTTGTGGTGTAATTGCTGAAACGTTTTCCATCGTATCTTGATAATCCAACAGCGGTTCCAAACCACATGTTGCCTTTTTTGTCCTGTGCAACTGCATGTATGTCATCACCGATCAACCCATCCGATTTGCGGAAAAACGTCTGGCCTGCTCCATTGATCCTACACACCCCCTTTTGTAACATCCCTACCCATATGCTGCCTTCTGAATCCTCAAACACGGCTTTGATGGGACTGTTTGAGATGGGACTTGACTTTTCAAACTTCGTAAACTTCTCACCATTGAAGATAGCCAGGCCATTCATGGTACCCACCCACAATCTGCCGTGACGATCCTGTAAAAGGTCGTTGATTTGATTTCCGGGCAAACCGGTGTTGGTGGTGTAATTGGTGAGGTTGTAGGTTTGCGCAAGGACTATGTTGGACAGTCCGAAAAACCATACGGAAAGAGGTATGGCTAAGAAAGCGAATAGTCGGTTTTTCGGATTGTTTTGCATTCAGGGACAATAATAGTCATTTTACGCATTTTCATCCATTAAGGTTGCCCCTGATTTTATTGCTGATCCATTTGTATCGAGTATGGACAACCACAGACAGTAGGATAATGATTGTTCCCACCATGAACCCGGTGGTCATCATTTCATTTTCATTGAAAAAGAACCATGCAAGGACAATGCTGTACAGCGGCTCCAGGTTCACCGAAAGGTTCATGGTGAACGGGTCCAGTTTTTTAAGGGCCTTGATGGAGATTGTAAATGCAACACTCGTGCACAGGATGCTCAACAGCACCAGCCAGATCCAATCAGTGGGGGAGGGCCATTGGAATTCGGTTCCTGTGAACGAAAAGTATGATGGCAACAGTGCAGTGAGCAAAAGGAATCCGGTCGACAATTCGTAAAACGTGATGTCAACTGCAGGGTGTTTTTCTGTGAGTTTTTTATTGTAGATGGTGAACAGCGAACCTATAAAGGCGCTTGCAATGGCGAGTAAAATCCCCAGCAGGTATGCCTGACGCACGGTATAGATGATGTATAGTCCGCCGATAACGGCCAAGCTCAGAATGATTTCGGGCAGTTTGATTTTCTGATTCCGCATCAACGGATCCAGAATTGCTGTGAAAAGAGACACCGTAGAGAAGCAGGATAGCGCAATGGATACGTTGGATGCCTTGATGGAAGCATAAAACAACACCCAGTGCAATGCCACCAATCCGCCAACAAATGAAATATGAATGAAATCCTTTCTTTCCGGCAGTTTGAATCCGGACTTGATCATGAACGGTAAAAGCCCGACGGCGCTGATGATCATCCTGAACCAAACGATCATGCCTTCACTCATTTCAATCGCCTTCCCGAAAATGCCTGTGAAACCCCAAAGCAGGATGGCCAAATGCATTAAGAGATAGGCCTCCCTCATAATATTCCATCTTTTTTTAGCTCCTTCAGCTGCCGCCAAAGCGCTTCAACAGGAAGTCCTACAACGTTGTCGTACGATCCATCAATCGAGACGATCCCCACATGACCGATCCACTCCTGAATGCCATACCCTCCGGCCTTATCGAAGGGTTTGTACTGATCAACGTAATAAAGGATTTCCTGTTCCTCCAATTGTCTGAATTGGACTGCTGTTTTGGTTTCGAAGCAAATGTTGTGATTCATAGAGCGTATACAAACCGCCGTGATCACTTGGTGCGTTCTTCCTGACAAGGTCTGTAGCATACCAATGGCTTCACTTCTGTTGGCTGGCTTACCAAGAACCATATCGTCCACTACAACGATGGTGTCGGCGGTGATCACGTTTTCGCCGTTCATGACTTCCTCTTCATAAGCGGCAGCTTTTTTCTTGGCAATATAGGTGGCAACGGCAGCACCTCTCAAATCTGTTGGAAACGACTCGTCCACCTGTTTGATTACCGTTTTAAATGGTAATCCGACCCGTTGCATGAGCTCCTTTCTTCGAGGGGATGCTGAAGCCAAAAGCAATGGTTTTTCAAAATTCATCATGACCAGCTGACTCCTCTGATTGACAGATAAAATACGGCCATCGACAAAACGCCAGTAACCATGATGAGCTTTGCGATAACGGATTGGGTATGGAAGTTTGATGGAGAACTGGTTCGGAACAGCATCACGCTAAGAACTAATAAAGGTAATTGGATGAAAAGCGAGACATAGCCGAATGATATGATATCATCCCATTGGGTGGTCATGTATTGGATGTATCCGATGGATGCGAAAATCATCAAGGTCAATATGCCACACAACATGCTGGCAACGTTGGTCCCAACCAATATGGGAAGAGTTTTAGCACCGATTGCCGAATCACCTGTGATATCTTCGCAGTCCTTTATTATCTCTCGGATCAACGTAATCAGGAATGCAAAGGCCCCATATCCCATGATGAAGAGCTTAACAGCTTCATTGGTGTATGCTGCAGCGTCACAGATGACAGGTAGTGTAATGGCAAGGCAGGTGAGGGAAGCAACAATGACATTACCTAAAAGTGGTATCCGCTTGTAGTCGACTGCATAAAAGTACAAGAGACCACAGCTAACGGCGGTTACAATAAATGCCATGGATCCGTAATCCCCTTTCGTGGAGATGAAGGCGCAAAGTATGGCGCTGACGAAGAGGAATCCATAGAGCAGGTTCGCGGCTTTGGGAGAGATGGAATCCATGCCGGTGTTTTTCTGATTGATGGCATCCGATTCCTGGTCCATGATGTTGTTGATCACATAGCCCGATGCAGCAGTGAGCACGATTGCCGCCATCAGCAATGAAAAGCTCCACTCAGGAAGCAAGCTGGTTGTTCCATACACCTCCAGTATGGGCAGCGTCAAAGTATGTCTAACCAGCAATATTGCTCCACATAGCAGGATCAGATTGCCGGTTCGTAACAACCGGATCACACCAATTACTATCGATTGAATACTTACTCCCAATTCCCTTGAAGTCTTAATACCTGTTCAATAACGTCCCGGACGCAACCATGTCCACCATTGATTGTGGATACATAAATGGACGCATTACGCACTTCGGTTGCTGCATCGGCTGGGCAACAAGGCACTCCACAGTTTTGAAGCATGGGCAGGTCGGGCATGTCATCACCCATCACCAGCACCTGTTCGGGTGCGCTGTTCATTCTGCCAAGCACTTCGTTGTAGGTGTTGAGTTTGTCGGTGACCCCCATATGCACTTCCTGTACCCCCAAGCGTTTGAGTCGAACAGGAACCCCGGAGGAGTGGCCTCCCGAAATGATGGCCATGCGGTAACCCTTCCTTATGGCCAGTTGCATTGCGTAGCCGTCGCGGATGTTCATCCGACGAAGAAATTCACCATCGGGCATGACTAACAAGGAGCCATCGGTGAGTACGCCATCCACATCGAAAACGAACGTGTTAACAATCGACAGGCGCTGCTTGAAGTTGGTTTCCATATCACAAGGATAGGAAAAAGTGATTAATGCCTGCGCTTGGAAACGGGTTTGTTATGAACAGCCGTAATGCTCTCCGATAGTGTGGCATACAGCTTTTTGGCAGCAGGGTTGTTTTTCAGAAAAGCAAGGTGCTTCCGGATTGTTTTTTGATCGTTCCGTTTGGCTGGACCGGTTTGTACGGTACGAGGTTTATCGGCGAATGCGTTTTTGATCGTTGTTTCCGCCAGTTTGTGCAGGATCTCAAAAGGGAATCCGTTTGTTTGGGCAATTTCATCAGCAACACCCAGCAGGTGGTTGGTGAAGTTGTTGGTGAACACCGCAGCCGAGTGCAATGCCAAGCGGGATAAACTATCCATGACATAAACCTCGTCTGAAATGGATTTTGCAACCGATAACAACTGTTGCAGCGACTTTTCGTCCGTTGCTTCGATACAAATTGGGATTTTCTTGAAAGATGTGCTCCGTTTTCCGGTAAGTGTTTCCAAAGGATAGAACACTCCCGCCTTCCGTTTTCTGATCAAGTCTGATAATGCTACGCTTCCGGAGGTGTGAGCTAAAGTCGCTTTTGACTTGCCTAGTTGTTTTGCAATCTCTTTTGTGGCGTCATCATTGACGGCAATCAATATAAGATCCGCATCCGGCAGTTTTTTCGAAATCGGGAAAAAGTCGCAGCCAATGTATTTGGATAATGAACGACCTGTTGTTTGGTTTCTGGATGAAACTCCAATGATGTGGTGGCCAGCTCGCATCAGTGCGGGTGACAGCGCATTTGCCATCCTACCCGAACCTATGACGAGGATTTTCATTTTCAGACTTCTTGGGATTTCATCCGTGACAAGTCACGGAAACGCTTTCTTACGGCCATCAGGGAGCCAATGATCAGCAGGATGCATCCAGTCCACAGGACATTTATGTAGGGGAAAACAATGGCTTTCATGATGATGAATTCCCGCTTATTATCCTTTTTCTCTGCAACGGAAATGATGACCTTCCCGTTTTCAGGATCGATGCTGTTGAATGAGATCTTGAGTCCAAGGTCATCAATGACTGTTTCCTTTGAAACGATGGATTGCCCTCTGATCACAAAAAGCGGTTTGGCTTCGCGCTTCTTGTTGTTTACGTCTATGATTTCCAATGAGGCAGCTACGGCGACATCGGTTTCGTTAAGACCCAGTGATGCTCGATCAACATCTTGCGAAAGCCCTTTGAAAGTTATCAGGGAGTTGCTGGATGTTATCGTATCACCAGCTGCCATAGTGTCTAGTTTGGCTTCCAGGTAATCACCAGATGCCTCTGGCTTTTCCAGACTTTCCATATCGGCATAGGTGATGTGGGTGTAGATGTCGCGGTCGAAAAATCTTCTTGTGGACGGTTCGGCCACATTACCCATTCTGGGGTTGAGTTGTATTCGTGGGCGAAGTGTGAACGCGGGTTCCAGTTTGCCTTTTTCGAAGTCTGCGGAGAAATATTCTATGTTGTAGTAAACGTTCACACCTTCTCGCTCTTTGCCGGTGTAGCTGATGAAGTACTTAGACATCTGCAACGTATCACCTTGGAACAGCATGATGTTTTCATTGTTAGGGAAGTCTTTGCCAAGGTCCACATTCAGCATGTTTTTGGAAATGACCTCTTGCTTTCCGTTGGATATGAGGGCCCCAAGAAGAATCAAAGACATACCGATGTGTGTTACCGATCCACCTGTGTGGTCGAACTTGCCTTTGAGGAATCGCAATGCATAGTCAAGGTTTGCTATGAATGCGAACATGCATGCGAAGAACAATATCACATACTGAACCCGGTCGAATTGGATGTAGTAGCAGGCAACAGCGCTTAAAACAATGGATAACGCCAATGATCCAGCTATTTTCTTCCAGAAATCCGCTGCCTGGGTACTCTTGTATTTCAAGAACTGTGCATAGCCGAAAATCAGGCAGATGATGATGGCGAAAGGTATTTGCCATGAGTTATAATGGTCGATGACATCTGCAGGAGGAGCCATATTGGTTCCGAAAACCTTGTTGATGACCGGTATGGATGTAGTGAATGTTATTTGAAGTCCGGCAATGAACATTACCAGCATACCGATGAACATCCAAAATTCGCGCGAGAAAATATGATCGTCTTTTTCGTGGGAGACAAAGGCTTTACGATTACGGAACCAAAGCCAGGCCGCCATCAGGGAGAAGAATGCCATGTAAACCACGAGTTGTCCTGTCATGCCCAGGTCGGTGAAGGAGTGCACGGAGGTGTCACCTAAGATTCCGCTACGTGTAAGGAAGGTGGAGTAGAGTATGAGTATGAACGTCACTACGGTAAGTAGGAAGCTACTGAGTAGGGTTGTGCCGTTCTTTTTATGGATGACCATCACGTGGGCAGCCCCGACAAAAGTCATCCAAGGCACCAAGGATGCGTTTTCGACTGGATCCCATGCCCAAAACCCACCGAATGATAAGGCCTCGTATGCCCAAGCGCCGCCCATCAGTATACCTGTTCCAAGTGCCATGACACCAAAAAAGGCCCAGGGGGTTGCTTGTGTGGTCCACTCTTTGATCTTACCCGACATCATCCCACCCATGGCATAAGCGAATGGTATCAGGGTTGATGCGAAACCGAGGAACAGAACCGGCGGATGAATGACCATCCAATAGTTCTGCAGCAACGGATTCAATCCTCGTCCGTCCTCAATACGCTGTAGATAATCCGGGAACTGGACAAACGGAAGGTTGGCCATATCTGGGTGTTCTCGGAGGAGTGTGAATGGATTGGTGCCGATTTTGTGACCTAGAACAAAAACGCCCAACACCATTGACATAAGGAAGACCTGAACCAGACACACGGTGACCATAACGGGACCTTCCCATTTTCCTGCTTTGAAAACCAGGATCAGACCAAGCACCACATGCCAAAAGGTCCACAAGAGAAAACTTCCCTCTTGTCCCTCCCAAAAACAGGAGAATATGTAACGCATGGGCAAATCCATGGATGAATGTTGCCAAACATAATAGTACTCGAACCGGTGGTTGAAAATCAGGTAATACAGGACTGCGAAAATGCCTATGACAGATAGTCCGTGGATGATAAAGGATGTTCTGGCATTCTGTTTCCAAGACTTCTCCTCTTCGGGTCTTTTAAAGCTAAGGAAGTAAGAAACCGAGCCTAGCAAAGCACCTACAAAGGCGAGGCCAATCAATAGGTTTCCTATTTGTCCCCAAATAAGCTGTTCTCCGATGTATTGCATAAGTCAGGGAAGGTGGTGATTGATGAATCAGGACTGGGGTGGGGCCGGCAAAGACTCTCCAGGGGTCTGGTTTCCGTTATACTTTGATGGGCATTTCATTAGCAAATCCCCTTTGGCAACGTGAAATTCACTGCCAACCACTTTGCCAATTACAACCACCTGTTCGGATTTTTCAAAGTCCTGTGGCTTGGTATCGTTGTAAAGCACTTTCATTTCCCTTCCGTTGTTGTCTACCAGAAAAAATCCGAATAAATTGGCATTTGCCTCAGGATTGTAGATGAAAGGCTTCTCCATATTCAACTTACCTACCACATGATAAGTGTCGCCTTCGTTCTCTGTTGCGGTGGTGAAGTCAGCATAGGTGCTTGATTCCGAAATGGTGCTAACAATGACACCGATCAACACGGCTATGACCACTATGCCTATGATATGTGCTTTTTTCATGGCGTTGATTAATCAGGTTTGTTTTTGTTTTCAATCTGTCTGATTCGCATATCCATGTAAACCATGTAACCTATTATTCCTGCCATCACCACAGCGGCAACGGCTACCACAACGTATATCTTACCATTTGAACGCATCACATCAGCCATTTCAACATCCTGGCCGAAGGATTGCGCGCATGAGAACAATACAATCAAGAGGGCGCCAAGTTTCCTTTTCATGAAATAAAGTTTTTCTTGTCGGTTTGTTTAAGTTTTTTGATTCGGATCTGTAACTCAACCAGCCACAATCCCAAAAGAGTCCAGCCGATGATAGCCGGATAAAACACTTTGCGGAGGTTACTGTCGAGGTCGTAACTGTTGAACCCAGGGTTTCCACCATCACCCGGGTGAAGGGAGTCGGTCATTCTTGGAAGGACGATGATGAAAACAATCATCATCACAAAGGCGAAGACTGAATAAACGGCTGAGATCCTTGCTTTTTTTTCCGGGTCATCCATTGAACCACGCAAAAGGAAATAGGCGCCATAAACCAACATGGTAGCGGCAGCACCATTCAGCTTTACATCGTTCACCCACCATGCACCCCAGGTGTATTTTGCCCAAACCATTCCGGTAAGTAGTCCCAATACACCGAACAACATGGCAACACGCGCCGTTTCAACGGCCCATGTGTCATTTTTCCATGCAGGACTTCCTAATTGATAAATACTGAAAACCAGACTGACGATGAACAAAATCATCATTGAAAACCACATCGTCACATGAAAGTAAAGATTCCGGATACTTTCGTTCAAAATGGGTAATGCAGGTACTTCACCCAAAAATCCGGCAACAACGGTGTACGATAGTAGCATTCCGCACAAAACCTTCCACCAGTTTTTCATAATTAACATTCTGGTTTTCAATAAAATAGGTTTTTTAAAAATGCCTTGATTAATCCTTCCAAAGATAGGGAAAGAGTACATAACAAAGGGCATACACCAAACCGATCAATGCGGCCATCACAAAAGCATACGATCCATTCACGGACCATGCAATTCCATCCATGGCGTTTTTGGTAAAGCGAATCAAGACAATCAGGAAGGGAATCAAAACAGGAAAGCTCAAAATGGCCATCAATGATGGGTTGTTGCCTGCTCGGGATGCTATTGCAGAAGTCATGGTTAGGATGGATGCAAGTCCGAAACAGCCCAATACAAGTCCTAGAAGGAACGACATTTGATCATTTACATTACCGCCAAGAAACAATTGAAAAGCCACCAAACTGATAACCCCGATGCCACACAACAATAGTGAGTTATATAGGATTCTTGAGAAAACGACACCAAGGGGGCTTGACAGCAGGTAGTAATAAAGTCGGATTCCTGAGCTTTCCTGCATGAAGCTTTTGGCCACCGCATTCACGGCAGCAAATAGCATGATGATCCAAAACAATGCAATCCAAGTGGGTACGTCAACCACTCTTTTAAAAGCCAGGTAGCTCACAAATACGGTACCCAATACGTAGATGAACGTACCGGCAAGCGCGTTTTTTTGCCTAAATTCGTGTCGGAATTCAAGCGCTACAAGCTTCCAAAAGGGCTTCATTTCCAAATTAAGTTACATCGCAAAAGTATGGCATAACCTTTTTCGGCCTCTTTCGTAAACAAACTTTATGTTGAAATTAGATATTCTGGCTTTCGGGGCGCACCCCGATGATGTTGAAATCTCCTGTTCAGGAACCCTTATGAAGCACGTGAGTGCCGGTTACAAGGTCGGCGTGGTCGACTTGACCCGTGGTGAGTTGGGTACAAGAGGTTCTGTGGAAATTCGGAATGAGGAGTGCAAGGTCGCATCCGCCATCATGGGAATACATGCACGCGAGAACCTTGATCTGGCCGACGGTTTCTTTGAAATCAATGAGGCCAGCAAGATGAAGGTCATCCAGACCATCCGTAAGTACCGTCCGGACATCATTCTTGCCAATTCCATTGATGATCGTCATCCTGACCATGGTCGTGCTGCTAAACTTGTTGCCGAATCGGCTTTTCTGGCAGGACTACGCAAAATCCATTCTAAGGATGAAGCTGGTGTGGAACAGGAAGCTTGGAGGCCTCGCTCGGTTTATCACTACGTGCAAGACTGGCAACTCAAGCCCGATTTCATTGTTGACATAACCGGTTTCATGGATAAGCGGATGGAAGCGCTGTTGGTATACAAATCCCAATTTTATGATCCGAATTCAAAAGAGCCGGAAACACCTATTTCCAGCCAGGCCTTTTTGAACATGATCATCTATCGATCTCACGAAATGGGGCGTATCATTGGTACGGAACATGGTGAAGCGTTCAAGATGCATCGACCGCACGGAGTGCGCCATCTGATGGACCTGTTATAAAAAAACAAAGGCCGCCCCTGAAGGACGGCCTTTTTACATTTTCAAAAGGGTTTAGTTCTTAGTGAACTTTACTGTACGGGAGTTTTGATTGTCATGTATGCTCATGGTGTACATCCCGTTGGAAAGTTCTTTTATATCCACATCAAAACGAACGGTTCCATTGGATTGCTTTCCGATAGGCATTTCAATCAACTGTTGGCCGATGAGGTTACGGATAACCAAGGTTCCGGCTTCAATTCCTTCTGTGTCGATGCTTACTGTCAGTATATCGCTTGCAGGGTTCGGGAACACGCGAACGGATTTCAAGTTGTTGTCGATATTGCTGTTCAGTCCTAATACAAGATTAGGGTCAATACAGTCATAAACGATATCGCTGCTCTGAACCGCATGTTGACCATTGGGTGGAACCGAGTAACCGGGAGCACCATCTTGTTGCCAGATCATGCTTACGCAGTTGTCGACGTTTTTAGCCAAGGCACAAAACACCGCTTCATCGAAGTTGCTGTTGGAAACATTGATTGGAGCACCCCACGTGGCACCATTGTCGGATGAGGCCATCAACAGCACATTTCGGAACGAGAAGTTGTTGGGGTCGGGTAGGGCGTTGTCGGTAAGTTCAATCAAAGGGCAATAGCTGAGGTAGATATTACCTGCTGCATCAATGGCTGCACTAGGCATGGAACAGATTCCATCATTTCCATAACGACCTCCAAGGTTTGTGGCAAAGGAGGAGGCAACGCCATCACCATCGATATCCGGAGCGGTTGCAATAACCACAGGATCGTTGGATCCGAAGCTCTCATTCCAATACAATAAACCATCAGTGGAAAGGAACAATCCCAGGTTAGCCGCTGGATCGTCATCCAAGATCAACATCGCACCGGCAAATGCATGAATCATTCCGTTGTTGTCGATAAGAATGGCATAGGCGCCGTCCGTGGTGAGTAATGTGTCAGCCACTCCATCTCCATCCACATCAGTGGTCTGGGTAACGTCATCGTACTTGGTGAATGGGAAGTCTAAAATCACCGTGCGGGTCCAGTTGGTGCCATTATCAGTTGACTTCCAAAGAGCCCAATCGTCGGTCAGGTTTCCTGAAACAAAGGCAACAACGTTATCCTTGGCATCCATGGCATAGGCATCAGCACGGAAACCATTGTAGCTGGTGCTGTCGATTCCGGGAGGAATCACTCGGAGGATGTCCCAACTCTGTCCACCATCAAGCGAGCGACTGTACGATAGGCAGCCATTCAAACCATTAACGGCGGTGCCGCCATTGCCGGTAGGATAGGAAATATCAATCATGTGCACCGTGTTTCCATCAGGACCACCTGCAATTGTTCGATTCCACAGGGTGTTTTGTCCTGTAGCAAACCCCGGGATTGGTGTTTGTGTCCAACCACCGGTTCCACCCGCAGTAGACCTACGGTTTATTGCGGTCGGGTTAGAAACAGAGCCGTGAGACACCACGACTTCAGTGCCGTTGGCCAATTGCATCAGACTTGGCCATCCGCGGCGGTCGGTTTCCAAACGGCTACCGGGAGCGCTGCCCCAACTTCCGTTGTATGAATTATACCAGGTGCCGCGATCGGGATAGGTGCCACCCAGGTCGGTACTACCCGTCCACGAACTAAACACGTTTCCGCCGAGTTTGTAAATCCTGTTTTGAATGGATCCGTTCGACTGCAAATCATAGGTGGTGGCTCCGATCAGTGTTTGAGCCATGGATGACTTGTTCACCTGGCCTGAACGACTGATAACGGTTTCATTGATTCGGTTTACAGGCATTTCATCGCCCATGGCATCCATGACTTGAACCTTGGCAGGTGTCAGGTTGCCGGTACGGTACAATCTCTCCTTTATGGTAGCGATGGAGGTGGGTCGGTTCTGACCTACGGCTACCGATGCAAGGAAAATCATGGCAAAGGGTAAAAGTTTTCTTTTCATGGTTTTTGGGTTAGAGTTGATATCCAAAAATAGGAATCATATGACAAAATCGGAAGGAAATAAAAAACCCACGCTGTTGAGGCGTGGGTTTTGTAATGAAACGGGTTCGGATTACTTCACAACTACCTTCTCTGTAGCGATACCGCTTGCGGTAACGATGTTGAGTGAGTAGATACCGGAAGCCAAATCACGTACATTGATGGTTTGGTTGTTGGTGCCGGCAACTGCGTTCACTTTGGAAGTGTAAGCGGTTTTTCCAAGCACATCCACCAATTGCAATGTAGCCTCTTGAGCGTTGTTCAAGCTGAATTCAACTTGCAACATGCTTGAAGCTGGGTTCGGGAACACAGACACTGCAGTTGCAGCAGCAACTTCAGATACGCTGCTGAATGGGTTTGGCTGTGGGGTGTGGATTACATCATATGGACCTGGAGCATCAGGGTTACCGGTTGGCTGGAACGTGTTTCCTGGCTCACCATCCTTGTAGTAGAATACATCAACAGTGTTGCCGATGCTCTTTGGAAGCATTGGCCATACCATTTCATCAAAGTCAGAGCTGTTCAAGCGAACAGGAGTAGACCAGTTCATTCCCATGTCGGATGAAGACATGTAGAATGAGTTGCGGAATGACTCTTCCCAAGCTGGGTCAGGGTTTCCGTTGGTAGTGTTTTCGATGATTGAAGAGTAAACCAGGTGGATGTTGTTGTCAGCATCGATACCCAGTGATGGCATACTGGTCAAACCGCACTGATAGATTGCGATGTTTGGAGCGATTTCAATAACGCCGCTACCGTCGATATCTTCAACGAAAGCGATTACGTTGTTGGTGATGTCACCTGCAGGCATGGTCTCGTTCCAGTAAAGCAAACCGTCAGTTCCAGGGAAGTAGGAAACGTCAGGAGAAACTTCGCAAAGGATACGGGTGCTACCGGTTACTACGTGTACGGTTCCGTTGTTATCGATTACGCAAGAGATACCGCTGTCAGTGGTTGGGATAGTGTCAGCAACACCATCACCATCAACGTCAGAGATTCCGAGGTTTGGATCGTATGGAGCCAATGGGAATTCGTTGATTACGGTTGTGGTCCAAGTAGCACCGTTGTCGGTAGACTTGTACATAACCAAGCTCTCAGAGAATCCACCGAATACCATGGCAACTACGTCGCCACGAGAATCGATGTCATATCCGTCAACAGAACCTTCGAAGAAGTAGGTGCTCCAGTTTGGAAGAACCACGTTTTCGTCAGACCAAGTTGCACCGCCATCGGTGGAACGTGAGTAGAAGTTGTAGAAAGGAGCAGCATTTGGGTTACCAATAACGTGAACGGAGGTACCATTAGCACCACCAACGTCCATACGTGGCCAGGTAACAGTAGTGGTGCCAAGAGCACCAGCAGTCCAAGCACCAGAACCTTTAGAGGAGCGAGTGATGAAGTTGGTTGGGTTGGTACCATGGTTAACGATTGCCTCTCCGCCGCTACCGATGCCAGCGATGTTTGGCCAGCCAGTACGGTAAGCTTCTTGACGAGCGGTGGGAGCAGCACCCCAAGCAGAACCATCAAAATAGTTGTAACCGGTTCCACGATCAGGATATGTAGTGGGCTGATCACCTTTGGTCCAAACAGCTGAAATGGTTCCGTCAGCATGACGGTAAACACGGTTACCTACTGAACCGTAGTTGGATTGCAAATCATAAGTAGTTTGACCGATAACAGTCTCAACCATGGAACCACGGTTAGAGCTAACGGTAGGGTTGATGGTACGCAAAGGAAGGATTGCACCATCGGATGGGCGTTGCACCAAACGCTTCTGGCTTTTGGTTG
>Ga0315906_10002429_pt1 | contig 26020 bp, 18 predicted proteins | sample LakEriMetagenome_4_FD_203526 | JGI IMG/M metagenome (GOLD analysis project Ga0315906, IMG submission 203526) | Freshwater fungal communities from buoy surface, Lake Erie, Ohio, United States - Buoy 2 MA122 | ecosystem: Environmental > Aquatic > Freshwater > Lake > Lake biofilm | place: USA...
ACGCGATGTACGCCCAAGTTGCTTGTAATCGAGTGGACGGGATGGGAGCAAGCGATGGGGCGATGTGTCGAGCGCGGCCGATTTGTGCTAGCCTCGCGCCCGGAGTTGGGAAGCGACCACGCCGGGCTCTGACGCCGTTGGAACACGGTCGCCAGTGAGGTCGATCGGCGGCGGGCCTGAAACGGGGAGGAGCGACGGGATGACACCAATGGAGTTGCGGAACGAGGGAGTGTGGCAGGCGACGCTGCCGGCGGAAGACCGTAGGCAGCTGGAGGCCGACGACGGGCTGCCCAACGGACCGGTGGATGTGCTGGTGGTGGGGGGAGGGATTATCGGCCTGGCTGTGGCTCACCAGTTGTCCCTCAAGAAACAGCGGGTCCAGGTGATCGAGCGGGGGCTGCCCGGGGACGGGGCGACGGGAGCGGGGGCGGGGGGCATCTGGCCGAGCGACCAGGGTCCGCAGCACCCGCCGGGATTCGCGCCGCTGGCCCTGGCCAGTCGGGATCTGTGGGGGCGGTTGTCGCTGCAGCCTGACTTCGCGATTGAATGGCGGGTCAATGGGTTTTTGACGGTGAATTCGAACCGCTTTGGGGGGGACGCCCCCAGCTACGCGACCGCGGCGCAGGAGGCGGGCTACACGGTGCATGCGGTCGACGGGGATCAGATCGCGCAGCTGGAGCCGAATCTGAAGCCGGGCTGGGCCGCGGGGGTGCACTGTGCCTCGGACGCGCATCTCAACCCGTTGCGGGGGGCGGCGTCGCTGCTGCGGGCCGGGCGGAAGCGGGGAGTCCGACTGGCAACCCGAACCGAGCTGACGGAACTCCGGCAGGCGGGAGGACGAGTGACGACGGTCCAGACGACGCGGGGCGAAGTCTCGGCGGGAAACGTGGTGGTCTGCACGGGAGCGGGGATCACCCTGCTGTCGGGGCGGGTGCGACCTGTGTCGGGCCAACTGATCGCGACCGCTCCACAACCCCCGCTGCTGAAGGGAACCGTGGGGGGGGAGTTCCTCACGCTGCAGCTGAAGACAGGGGAGATTGTGACGGGAGGGACCCTGCGCGAGGGGTCAGACACTCGGCCAGACGGGGAGTTGTCAGACCGGCTGCAGGCGGCCGCGTGGGATCTGATCCCGAAATTGAAGGGTGTTCCGTTCGAGCGGGCCTGGTGCGGCGTACGGTCAGCGACCGCCGACGGACTGCCCGTGGTGGACCGGGTCCCGGGGTGTGAGAACCTGTGGGTGGCGACCGGGCATCATCGGAACGGGGTGCTGCTGGCCCCGATCACCGGTCTGTTGCTGGCCCAATGGCTGACCGAAGGGGTGGTGGCCGACGAGCTGGCCCCCTTGCGGGCCGATCGCTGGAGCCCGGGGACCTGACGAACGGGCCGACAAGTCGAGGTCCCGGGCTGTGACCGGCTGACGAGGAACAGGGAGCCGGGGGCGATTGGGCCGAGCGGGTTACTTCGCCTTGCGCCGTGAGGTCGCCGGGGGAGGCGTATAGTCGACCCGAATGGAAGTGCGGATGCCTCCGCGGGGGGTGAAATCGGAGATCAGCGACATGGAGCGGGGCCGGCAGGCCTGGGCGAGATCGTCGAGGATGAGATTGGTGACGTGCTCGTAGAACGCGCCGTGGTTACGGAATTTCTGCAGATAGTGCTTGAGCGACTTGAGTTCGACGCACAGCCGATCGGGGACATAGATCAAGGTCAAGGTGCCAAAGTCGGGCTGGCCGGTTTTGGGGCACATTGAGGTGAACTCGGGGCAGACCGTGGTGATGGTGTAATCCCGGTCTGGGAACTGGTTTTCGAATGTTTCGAGGAGTTTATGGAAGTCGGGGCGCATGGAGCTGGGCGGGACGGATTGAGTGAGGTGTGAAGTGGGCCTGGAGAGTCCGGAAGGAAGAGGACTTCCCAGCGGACGATCGGCGTGGAATGCCGCGGAGGGGGTCTCAGTTTCACCCCCGAGGAGCAAGATTGTAGCGGGAAGGGAACGCTGGCGAGGCCTGACCGTCGAGTGGAACGGGGGGGCAGACCTGAACGCCTGGTGCAGGAAGCGGATGGGGCGGCGGGGGATGGGGGTCGGGACAGAGGCTGGCTGGTCCAGGCTCGAGGCGGGGTAGGTTTGGCGAGGGAGGCGGGACAGACTAAAATTCGGGGCGGTGGCCGCGGTGGCGGCCGGCGATCCCGCGGAACAGAGCCAAGGAACCGAGCGATGCGAACGATGAGCCAAGGATTCGCCTTGTTGACCTGCCTGGTGGCAGCGCAACTGGCGTGGGGGCAAGAGAAAGTGGCCAGCGAAAACGAGAAGGCTCCAGAGTTTCAGCTGAAGGCTTCGGATGGCAAGGAATACAGCCTGAAGGATTTCGCGGGGAAGCAGGCCGTGGTGCTGGCCTGGTACCCGAAGTCGTTCACGGGGGGCTGCCGGGCCGAATGCCTGTCGATGCGGGACGCGGGGGAAGAGATCCGCAAGTTCGACGTGGCGTATTTCACGATCAGCTGCGACGACCTGGAGACCCAGAAGAAGTGGGCCAAGGAACTGATGCTGGACTACCCGGTGCTGTCGGACCCCGACACCAAGGTGGCCCGGGCTTATGGGGTGGTCCATGAAGGTCGTGAGCGGCCCGAGCGGTGGACATTCGTGATCGACAAGACGGGTGTGGTGAAGCGAATCGACAAGATGGTGAACACTAAGAGCCACGGGGCCGACATCGTCAAGACGCTGGAGTCTTTGGGTGTGGCGAAGAAGGCGAAGTAGGGCAACTGGGAGACCGGAGGTCGGCGACCCGAGCTGAGGTCGCCGACCTCTTTTTTTGCCATCCCCAGTCAACGGGCCTGATTTGCCCGGTTGTGCCTGGCGAGAGTTTGCGGTTACTGGAGACGTCCGCTCGCAAGGGGCGACAGACACCGATCTGAGGAAGCGGGGAGCGGCTGTGGCGGCGCGGGACCTGATCAGGCGATACCTGGAGTTGGTGCGATTCAGCCATACGCTGTTCGCCCTGCCGTTTGCGCTACTGGCGTCGGTCCTGGCGTGGCGACAGACGGCGATCGAGGGGGGGGGCTGGCGCTGGCAGGAGTTGGTCGGGATCGTGCTGTGCATGGTCTTCGCCCGCACGGTCGCCATGGCGTTTAATCGGCTGGTCGATCGGCAGATTGATGCCGGAAATCCGCGGACGGCGGGCCGGCACTTGCCGGCGGGGCTGCTGACAGTGGGGAGCGTTGTGGGGTTGCTGTTGGCCTGCAGCCTGGGATTTGTGGCCTCGACCCTGCTGTTCCTGCCCAATGCGTGGCCGGCGTGGCTGTCTCTGCCCGTCCTGCTGTTCTTGTGCGGCTACTCTTACGCCAAGCGGTTCACCGCCTGGTGCCATTACTGGCTGGGGGCGGCGTTGATGCTCTCTCCAATCGCAGCCTGGATTGCCTTGCGGGGAGAGGTCACCTGGGCGCCGGTGCTGTTGGGGCTGGCGGTCTTCTTCTGGGTCGGTGGGTTCGACGTGATTTACGCGTGCCAGGATGTGGACTTTGACCGGGAGCGGGGGTTGTTCAGCCTGCCGGCCCGGATTGGCGTGGGACCTGCGTTGCGACTGGCCATGTTGAGCCACGCCCTGATGCTGGCCTGCCTGCTGGGACTGTGGTGGTCTGCGGGGCTGGGCTGGCTGTTTCTGGTGGGGGTGGCCGTAGTGGCCGCATTGCTGAGCTACGAACACTCGCTGGTTTCGCCCCAGGACCTGACCCGGGTCAACCAGGCGTTCTTCCAGGTGAATGCCGTGGTCAGCCTGGGACTGCTCGTGGTGGGAGTCGCGGATGTCTGGTGGAACTGGGGGCCGTAGGGGTTGAGCGATGGGTCAGACCCGGTCGGTGTCGATCCGGGAGCCCGCTTGGTGAATTGGACAGGGTGAAGGTTGGACGCGGACCGGACGTGTGCGTGGGCTGGTGCCGTGGAACCGTGGTGACACGCCGCAGGGGATGAAGCGATGATTCAGGCGACAGACAGTGGGCGGATGGCGGAGATTGCGGCCAAGGTTGAGGCGGGCGAGAGGGTCAGTTTTGAAGAAGGGGTGTTCCTTGCCGAGCGGGGGGACCTGCTGACCCTGGGACGGCTGGCCAACCTGGTGCGGGAACGGAAGAACGGCAACTACGCCTACTACAACACGAACATCCACCTGAACCCCACGAATGTGTGTGTTTACCGGTGCGTGTTCTGCGCGTTCCGGTCGGATCTGAAATCGCCCAAGGGGTACACGTTCAGCGATGACCAGGTGCGGGCGCGGGTCGAGGAAGCGCGACGCCTGGGAGCAACTGAGATTCACGTGGTGGGGGGGTTGCATCACCAGAAGGGATTTGACTGGTATGTGAACCTGGTGCGAGTGATTCATGAGACATGGCCCGACCTGCACATCAAGGCGTGGACGGGGGTCGAGATCGACTGGTTCGCATTCCAGACGAAGAAGCCCGTACGCTGGGTGCTGGAGCAGTTGCGGGAGGCGGGACTGGGGAGCATGCCCGGGGGCGGGGCGGAGATCTTCCATCCGGAGGTGCGAGAGCGGATCTGCGAGCATAAGGCGGACGCGGAGGGGTGGTTGAACATCCATCGCAACGCTCACCAACTGGGTTTGCGAACCAACGCCACGATGCTGTACGGCCATATTGAGGAACCGTGGCACCGGGTCGATCACCTCTGTCGATTGCGGTCCCTGCAGGACGAGACGGGGGGATTCCAGACGTTCATTCCGCTGGCGTTTCACCCGGAGAATACGGGGCTCGACCACTTGCCAGCGCCAAGCGGCCTGACCGACCTGCGGGTGATGGCGTTGTCGCGGATCATGCTCGACAACTTCGATCACATCAAGGCGTACTGGATCATGCTGGGAGAAAAGACCGCGCAGACCGCCCTGAGTTTTGGGGCTGACGATCTCGACGGGACCGTGGTGCACGAGCTGATCTATCACGACGCTGGTGCCAAGACCCCCGAGGGGCTGACGGTCGATGCCTTGCACCGGCTGATTCGCGAGGCAGGGCGGGAACCTGTCGAGCGGGACACGCTGTATCGGCGGGTCCATCGCGACCACAATGACGCCCGGTGGCGAATTGGGGAGCCGATTGTGGTGGGAGGCCCGCGGGCCGCCACGCTGATGGCGGGATCGCACTGACGGTTGCGTGCGCTGGCCACTGGGTGAACTCGGGGAGCCCGATTTTCATTCAGGGGGCTGTAACAATCGCAGGGCGGCACTGAGAATAAGTCAGGACCAGCGACAGGTCGGCCCCTCCGGTTCGGTGTGTGAATCGAGTGGTCAGCCGTCGCTCGCCGAACTGTTGCCTGCGAGAAGTGAACTCTTGCGGTCTTGGCCGCGCGGCGTGCGGAGAGCTTCAGACGGGCAGGTGCCGGTGAGGCGACTGCCGCAGGGCCCTGTGAACGCTCCGCTGCTGCGGAGCGTCTGGGTGGAGAGGCTCAATCGCAGGGGCTGGCGCAGTCCAGCGGAGCGAAACAGGGGAACACGCCTCGATTCTGCCAATTGGCAGCGGACTGCGTGGGAAGCCTGCGGCGGCAGCGGCCCAAGAGCTGTGCGGATCGCTCGGTCAAGAATTTCGTCAGGGACGCGTCCGCTGGGCGAGGTGGGTCGGCAGTTGTCCGCGGGGAGGGATCCAGCTGAGTTCCAGCCGGTTCACCTTCCAGAAGCTGTAGCCGATGGTTTCGCGGTACTGGTCGTAGGCGATTCCCGGCCCAGCGATGTAGGTGATGATTCCGACGCGGTTTTTCTGCAGGGGAATTTCCGCATTGGAGGGGAACTCAAGCAGCCAGTCCTGGACGTTGGCCTCGTGGTTGTAGTTTCCCAGTCGGCGGGTTCCGACGAAGGGTGCGGTTCTCTTGAAGGAGTCTGTTTCGGTGTTGCCCCAGAGCTTGAGCCACTCTTTGGCGTCCTTCAGTTCGACCGCTTTTCCGTTGACCCCGACCCACTGCTTGACGTCGTAAAGATTGGCCGAGCCGATCCACTGGCGACCTTCAGTGCGGTTCTTGCCGGCTTTCACCAGGTTGGAAGAAAGCCATTCGGCCTGAAATGCCGAGGCCTCGGTATCGATCGAGATACGACCGGCGTAGGTTCCGCAGTTCAGGAATTCCTTGGTTTGCAGAACCGAGTGGCGGATTTTGCAGGTGAAGCTGTCGCCCTCAGTTTTGTCTGAGCGGGCGAGCCCGACCACCTGGGGGGTGAAGGCGAGGGAGTTGTCGACGACCAGTTGCTGTTCGCCGGGGGCATCGGCCTCGATGGCAACGCGTCCGCCCATCAACTGGCTGTTGCGGACGACGAGGGTCCCGGGGGCCCGCCAGGAGACCAGGGCGGTGCCCTGCTGATTGATTTCGGAGACCGAGCAGTTCAGCAGGCGGAGTTCGCCTCCATCGACGGTGATGGCCGACCAGGGGATGCGCTTGGTTTCGCGGGGGGGTTCCATTTGCAGGCGGAGCCCCTCGAGGGTGACCCGGCCGGATTTGACGGCGACCATGTCGCGTCCCTCGGGTTCGGTTTCGGGTCGATAGCGTGTTCCGCGCTTGTTGCGACCCACCTCAAAGCGGAAGACGGGGGTGAAACCGTGACCGGCCAGGATGGTGATGTCTTTGTCGAGCTCAAGGTGGCCCAGCCGCCAGGGGCCGTTGCCGTTGACGCGAATGGTCTCGCCGGGCATGGCGGCGGCGACCGCCTCCTGGAGCTTGGAAAAGCGGACAATGGGCTGACGATTGGCCAGCTCGAACTTTTCTTCGTATTCGCCATCGAGCAGGCGGGAGATGTCGCTTCCGAGGTTGGCTTTGCGGAGGAAGAGGATGGCGAAGCAGGTGTCGGAGAGGGCCTGTTTGTCGGTATCGGGCCAGGCGGTGGGCCAACTGCCATCTTCCTTCTGATCTTTGAGGAGAGCCTGGGAGCCCGTGGCGAACCACTCGGTGTTGCCGAGTTTTTCGAGTCCGAGGAGCACGCCCACGCGTTCCACCGACCAGAGGAAGTAGCGGCCAATTCCGGGGCCGATGCCGGCGGCGAACTCACCCGAGCGCTTGAGCCCCTTGGCGAAAATCTCGTCATCGAGGAGGGATTTGCGGGGAGGAGCGGCAGCGGCGCCCCCCTCTTTCTCGGCTTCTTTCTTGGCCTCGCGAAGTTCCCAGGCCCGGGCGACGGCGAGGCAGAAGACACCGGCACCGGTCATGGCGGGAGAGGAAACCTGCTTGGGGAGTTTTTCGTCCTTGGCGTAGCTCCAGCCACCATCTTCGGTTTGGTTTCCCTCGAAGCGGCTGGTGACGCGCCGGAGTGTCGGCTCGATATCGACTCCGACGCGGGAGGCGACCCACAAGCCGAGAACGGCGAACTGCGTGCAGCTGTTGTCGCCGAAGCCCTCTTTGGGCTTGGGACCAGAGGTGGGGTCGCGCAGAACCTTTTCCGCGTCCAGTTCGGCTCCGGGGCAGGTATAAGTCCAGCCACCGGTTTCGAGCTGTCCGGCGATGAGGCGGGCAGCGAGGGAGCGGACGAGCGGTTTATCGCGGCGGTCGCCCATCCGCTGCAGGAGCACGACCGCGAGGGAGATGTCGTAGGTGTTCTTGAGTTCGCGGGCTTTTTTCTTGACGAATTCATAGCCCGACTGGACGGCGGGGTCGGTGAGTTCGACTCCATTTTCGATGAGGGCAACCGTGCAGAGCGCGGAGATCCCAACTTCGTGGCTGGTGAAGTCCCAGCTGCCATCCTTTTTCTGGCAGGACTTGAGGTACTTGACCCCCTTCTGGCGGGCAGCGGTGATGGCCTCGTCTTCCGCGGACTGCGCGCGGGCGGCCACGGGGGAGAGGGCCAGGAGGAAGCTGACACCGACAACCAGGGAGAGCAGGCGAAGCAAGCGCATGGAAATCGCTCCGAGATGATGGCCGTGCGGCCCCCTACGCGACCGTATAAACTTCGTGTGCCGGCGGGCGAATGGCTTCGCCCTGATCAAGCTGGGCATCAGTGTCTGCAAATTGGGGCTGTGCTGCAAGAATGAGCGAGCCTGTGGCCTACCTGAACGGGCGACTGGTCCCCGTCGCGGCCGCCTGTCTGCCGGTCTGGGATCTTGGGCTGGTGATGGGAGCGACGGCGACCGAGATGCTGCGGACGTTTGGGCTGATTCCGTACCGCGTGCGGGAGCACCTGGAAAGATTGCGGGAATCTTGCCGGATTTTGGGGTTGAACGCCGACCTGAGGCCAGTAGTGTGGGAGGAGTGGATTGCCGAACTGGTGGAGCGGAACTCGCGCGGCCAGGCACGTTGGCAGGAGTTGGGGATTTCGGCGTTCGTGACCGGGGGGCCAGCCCGGATTTATGCCGGAACCGCCAGTGGGGGGCGGCCTACCGTGGTGGTGCACACGTTTCCGCTGCCTTACGAGATGTGGGCAGACAAGTACGAGACCGGGCAGCGCCTGGTGACTCCCCGGGTTCGCCAGATTCCGGCGGAGTGTCTCGACCCGGGACTGAAGACCCGAAGTCGGGCACACTGGTTCATCGCGGATCAGCAGGCGCGGGAACAGGATCGGGAGGGGGTGGCGTTGCTGTTATCACTCGATGGCAGATTGACGGAAACCGCCACGGCGAATCTGTGCCTGGTGAGGGAAGGGCGCGTGCTGACACCGAGTCGGGGGGAAACGTTGTCTGGTGTGAGTCAGCAGGTGGTGGAGGAATTGTGCGGGCGGCTGGGGGTGGCCTGGGAGGAGAAGCCGTTGTGGCCGGCGGACCTGTGGGAAGCCGAGGAGGCCTTCACGACATCGACTCCGAGTTGCCTGCTGCCCGTGGTCGCATACGACGGGCGAAAGGTGGGGTCGGGGCGACCGGGGCCGGTCTCGCGGCGATTACTGGAGGCGTGGAGTGCGGCTGTCGGGGTGAACATTGCTGGTCAGATGCGCGAAGGGGCGGCATTGCGGAGCCAGGGTGGGGGGGAATTCCTGGTGGATTTGGCGACCCGGCAACCGGGAGGGTGACTACGAATGTCGAGGACAGCCGAAAGGCCAGGATGCGGTTGAGGAATGGGGCGCTGGCAGCCCAAGACGGGGGGACACTGCGAGGAATGTTCGGCCCGAATCACGAGGCCGGTTGACAATGTCTGGGTGGCAAGGGGAGGAGAGGGGGTGGCCGGCTGGAATCGCGAGTGGCTGGGAGTGGGGAATTGGCGGAAGAAAGAGTGTGAACCTGGGAGGGTTGGCCGGTCGATAAGGGGGAGGATGAGGGTTGCAACGATTGGGCGGCCCCCCGTTCCTCAAGGACTCCAGTGTGACCACAGCCTCGGCGGCGGAAGAGTATCGGGTTCAACTGGAGGCCTACTGTGGGCCCCTGGACCTGCTGCTCTATTTGGTGCGGCGGCAGGAGGTCGATCTGCTGGATCTTCCCTTGGCCCAGTTGACTGCGCAGTTTGTGGAGTTTGTGGAAGTTCTGCAGTTGCTGGATCTGGACCTGATTGGTGAATTCGTGGTGACGGCCAGCAGCCTGCTGGAGATCAAGAGCCGGCTGGTGCTGCCCCAGGAGGGGGCAGTCGCCGAGTTGGTGGAACGGGAGGAGGATCCGCGGACCGAGCTTGTGCAGCAGTTGCTGGAATACAAGCGGTTCAAGGAGGCGACCCGGCTGCTGGAAGAGCAGGCGGCGGTGTGGCAGCAGCGGTACTGGCGACTGAGCGACGACCGGCCATCGAAGGGGGGCGCGGCAGGGCAGGAGTTGTTCAAAGAGGTGGAACTGTGGGACCTGGTGAGCGCTTTGTCGCGGGTCTTGCGGAAGAATTCGGAGGCGTCGCCGTCCACGGTGATTTACGACGACACGCCGATCTCCGTCTACATTGAGCAGATTAAGGAGCGGGTGGCGGTGGAGCAGCGGGTCGCATTCAGCTCGCTGTTTGCGGGATCCCCGTCACGGAGTCGCATCACGGGAATTTTCCTGGCGATCCTGGAGCTGCTGCGACATCAGAACTACCGGGCCGAGCAGCCAGTGGCCTACCACGAGATCTGGGTGATGCCTCCGCTGGAGGTTGTCCAGGTGGATGGGGGTGAACTGGCCGCACTTCGCGAGGACGAATTGCCGGCTGGCAGGGACGCCGTCACGGAGGCGATGCTGGCCAGCGCGGAGGGCACTGGGGATTTCCTGAACGGCAACGGTTCATTTGAGGGGATGACTGACGTCAGCAGTGAGGAGTGGCCCCAGGACGAGACAGAGGATCTTTCGGCGTGGTCAGCGGGCGAGACCCAAGAAACAGCAGTGCCCGACAACGGAGAGCCTGATCAGGACTTGGGCCTGAGTGCCGCGGGCTGAGCTGTAGCGCTGCGCGGCAGGGGCAGCGCTGGCCCCGAACCGGGGTGGAGTGGCCCAGGGGGGGCACGCCTCCAGGGGGCAGGTGGACCCGGCTGGGGAAGAGGCTCCGGGGGGTGCACTGTGGGCATTCGCGGGCGACGGATAGTGCCCCGAGGGGGCAAACGCCGTCGGTGACGAGCGCGATGAGTGAACAGGCAGGGGGCGTCGCGGCGGGCTGTCTGTGGCGGGCTGTCTGTGGCGGGCCAGGCTTAGCGGGTTTGGACCCAGGTCGCGGCAAGCGTGGCGAGTTCGGTGATCTTGCGGGAAACCCGTGCCGAGGGGGCGTTGAACACAAACGGCTCCCCATGGTTGACGCCCCGAAGAGCTGTTTTCGGCTCATCGGGGATCTGCAGGGTGATACTGGACCCCACCGCCTCCTCGGCCTGGGCGATGGGGATCTCCCCGGGCAGTCCTACGCGATTGGCGACGAGATGGATCCGGGGAGCGGGGATCCCGTGGGTCTCAAGGAACTCGCGCATGAGGCGTGTTTTCCGGAGTGAGACAAAATCGAGGCGGACGATCATGGCGAGCGCATCAACTGACTGGGCGACGGCGTAGGCCTCATTGCTGAGGCAGCGGTCGAGGTCGGCGATGACCCAGGGAAAATGGTGGCGACTGAGTGCGAGGGCACGTGCGGCCCCGCGGGCAGACACCTCGCCAAACGAGGGGAACTTGGCGGGCGAGGCGAGCAGTTCGACCCCGGACCGGTGTGTTGAGAGGGTTCCCCGGAGGAGGGAGAAGTCGATTGTCTCAGCGTTGCGGCAGATGTCGGCGAGAGAGAATCCGGGCTTGAGATCGAGGAGGCTGGCGAGGTCGCCCCCTTCCACCTTGAGATCGAGGAGCGCACAGTGCTGGCCCTTGAGAGAGGCGGCGAAGGCACAGGCGAGATTGACCGCGATGGTGCTGACACCCGAGCCGCCACAGGCGGAGAGCAGGCCGAGGGCCCGGCCGGCCCCTCGTTCGTCCTCGAGCCTGCGCATGGCCTGCAGGAGTTCGGAGTCGAGATCGTTGACGTCGAGGTACTCGTTCGCCCCTTCGCGCATCGCGCGAATAACCAGCTTGGGATCGGTAGCGGGTCCCGCGGCCAGGACCTGCACCCCGCCCAGGGCCTGCAGGGGGGCGATGACCTTCAGGGAACGCTCGATGTCTGGCCCGAGCACGACGACGATCAGCCGGGCCAGTGTGGCGGCCCCCAGCGCGGGAGTTCCGGCCTTGAGTGTCTGGAGCAGCAGCGGCAACTGCTCGGGGGTCAGGACGTGATTCGCCGGACACTCGAACCCCCGGTCGACCAGTTGGGTACGGATTTTGGCGGTGAGGGACTCGTCTTCACCCAAGACAAAAAACTGCATGTGTTCCTCAGCAGGGGAACTCGCCACGGCGTTCTGCCCGGGAAGGCCATGGTATTCGCGAAGGTAGGAGGGCGAATTGTTGAACGATTCCGCTCAGCGGTCAACGGACGGGAACGGGCTGGACTGAGATTTTGGGGGCGTGGCGGCGGGCTGCCCCGCCGCGAGGAGGTCGGCGACAAGGGGTTCGGCCGGGTTCCGGAGAACGTCAGCGAGGGGGCCCTGCTGCAGGACCCGGCCCCGATCGATGACGATGACCGCCGTGGCCAGATCGCGGATTTCGTTCGGATCATGTGTGACAAGCAGAGTGGTGACCGGAAACTGTGCCAGGTGCCTTTTGAGGGTCTGTCGAACCAAACCTCGACTGGGCAGATCGAGCGCGGAGAGTGGCTCATCGAGCAGGAGCAGTTGGGGCTGGGGAGCCAGGCAGCGGGCCAGGGCGACTCGCTGCAACTGCCCACCCGACAGCTGGCCAGGCCGTTGCTCCCGCAGATGGTGCAGGTCGAACTGGCCGAGCAGGGCCGTCAACCTGTCATTGCGGAGGTGCTGGGGCATCCGGGCGATTCCACAGGTGATGTTCTGGGCGACCGTGAGATGTGGGAAGAGAGCGGGGTGCTGAAACACCATTCCCACCCGGCGCGCCTGCGGAGGAAGTTCCAGGTGGCGGGCGGTATCGACCCAGGTTTCGGGCCCAAACTGAACGCGGCCATTCTGAACTGGCTGAAGTCCGGCGAGGATTCTCAACAGGGTGCTCTTGCCCGAGCCCGACATGCCTGTGACAGCAGTGACGGTGGAGGGATGGAGCGGCAACTGGAACTGGAGGTCGAGGTGAAAACCAGAAACAAACCGGTGGCCGACACGGACCGCGAGAGAGTCGCTCATCGATCGGCTCGGGCCGGGGCGAGCAGCTGGATCAGGGCGAGAGAGGCGAGGGCAATGCCGACCAGTCCAGCCGAGGTGCTGGCCGCCGCCTTGTAGTCGAGACTTTGAACCTGATCGTAGACGCTCATGGAGAGTGTGCGCGTGACACCGGGTATGTTGCCACCGACCATGAGGATGACTCCAAACTCGCCCACGGTATGGGCAAAGACCAGGACCAGGCTGGCCACCACCCCGCGGGCTGCAAGGGGCAGGGAAACAGTGAAAAAGGTCTGGGTGGGAGACAGCCCGAGACACCAGGCGGCCTCGAGCAACCGGCGATCAACCGACTCGAAGACCGCGGTGAGCGGGCGGATGGCGTAGGGAAGATTGTAGATGAGCGACGCCAACAGGATCCCGGGAAAGGTGAACGGGAGGAGCCAATTGAGCCAGGATTCACAGAGTCTGCCGACCGGCCCCCGAGGTCCGAGGCTCCAGAGCAGGAAAAAGCCAAGCACCGTGGGAGGAAGCAGCATGGGGAGCATGATGAGCGACTCGATTAACCATCTCCAGCGAGTCTGCGTGGTGGCCAGCCAGGCCGAAAGGGGAATTCCCAGCAACGCCAGCCCGAAGGTAGTGGCAAATGCGAGTTGAAGCGTCACCTGGGTGGCTGACCAATCCACGGCAGTCACTCCTTGCTTGTCAGGAATCCGTGATCGCTGAGAATCTGCCGAGCGGGGGGCGTCTGCAGCCAGTCGGCGAACAGACTGGCCGCTGGCTCTCCCGGTCCGCCGGGCAACACCAGTCCCCCCTGCTGAATTGGCCGATGATGCTGCGCAGGAACGATTCGCCACCGTCCATGCGAGGAGGCAGGCCCCTTGCGGACCAGTGAGACGGCCACGAACGCTGCGGCAGCTCCGCCGCTGTCCGCGAATTGCAGGGCTTGTGCGACATTGTCGGCAAGCACCAGGTGCGGGGCGAGACTGGAATCGAGCTCGAGGCTCTTCAGGACCTCCCGGGCAGCACGCCCATAGGGCGCGTGCTCGGGATTCGCCAAGGAAATTTTGCCCGGAGGGATCTTCCGCAGGATTTCTGACAACGCTTCCGAAAGATCGCAAGAAGACTGATGAGGCACCCAGAGCGCCAACTGCCCTGCTGCGTAGTCAAACGGGATGGAGGAGGGACGCGTGGCGTCCTGCCGCGAAAGTTTGCGGACGAGTTCAATGTCGGCGGAGAGAAACAGATCGAACGGAGCCCCCTGTGAGATCTGGGTGAAAAACTGCCCTGAGGAACCGAAAGTGGGTTCGAGATCGATGGTGGGATGCAGTCGGCGAAACTCCTCCCGGAGAGCGGGAAACACCACCCGCAGGTCGGAAGCCGCGGCCACACGGGCAGGCTGGACCGCGAGGGAAGTCGATGCGTCCGGGGAGGGGGATGGGCTCCTCGAACCACAGCCCGGGGCCCAGAACAGCAAGCCCAGCAAGCATCCGACGAGCCATGTGGTCCGACCGCGAGGGGGTGGGCCAAAAGCCGGGCTTTGGGAACTGGTGTCGAGCCATAGCGGCGAGTCAGGAAGCATGGCGGATCTGGCCGGTGCGGGCGGTGTCATAGCCGGGGAGATCGGCGAGGAGCCGGCGGAATTCAGGAAGTCGCAAGACTCGCTGGAAGACGGTGACGCGCGGGTTGGCGAGATCCTCGCGACGCGTGCACAAGTCATAGATCTCCCGGCGGACTTCCAGAAAGTCGCGGCCAGCTTCTTCACCCGAGATTTGCGGAGCAATTCTTACATCCTCCCAGCCCGCCTGAGTGGCGAGAATCACGCCCCGATGATCGTTGGCGATCAATCGCGGCACTGGCCTCAAGGGACGGATCTCATCCAAGCACTGACGAGCCCCCAATCCCGGTTCCCGACCCACCCAACGCTGCCGGGACGGCAGTGCCTGAGAGACTTGCCTGAAGCGGGTACCCGTGGGCAAGGCCAAGCCCGATTGCCAGCTGGCCAGATGCAGGAGGGAGTGTCCGGGGCCGACCGTCTCGCGGACCGCGAGAGCGTTGTTGTCGTCCCCAGCGGAGGACTCCAGGTGAATACCCGCCAAGTGGACCTGGCCAGCCGCCAGCAGCCTGAGACTGGCCAGACTGCTCGTTGGGAGGACCAGCAACCAGAATCCGGTCCGGTGACGAAAGAGATTGGAGAGCAGGGCTGCGGCGGGGTCGCACCCGGCCAGAACCAGGCAACGGGAGGTAACATCGTCCCGCCGTTCAGGGGAAGTGCCTCGCGTCCAGACGCCGTCATGGGGAAGGGCCGCAGGAGCCCCGAGTGCACACGGGTAGTAACAGACGCGTCCCCGGACCTCCGCTTTCCAGTAGCGACAAGTAGTCCCGGTCGGGGGACGGACCCAGAAGGACTCGTCAGTGGCCCCGCAAGGGGGCTGAGGATCGACCGGATCTCGAGGGAGGCAGAGTTGCTCAACCTGGCAGCCGAGGGTGTGGGCAAGCGACAAACCGGTTGCGACCGAGGGATTCAGGCGCCCGACTTCGAGGGCACTGACTGCCTCGCGGGAGATTCCTGCGCGGTTGGCCAACTCTTGCTGCGACCAACCGCGGGCCTGACGAAGCGCCCGGACTTGATTGCGCAGAGGCGTGTTGCGTCGCATGAGATGAGGGGAGGCCGACGGAGGTTCAGGATGCGTCTGAGATGGCCTGAGGCTTGGTATTCCCAACCAATTCAGTCGTCGCCACGCTACGATCGTACCAGGCAATGGCAGGATTGTACCAACTCCAACGGCCAATGCTGGGGGGTACGCCCCGGATGCCCTCGGCGACTCCTCGTTTCACGCGGTGCCTTGAGCCACGATTGGAGCCGAGGACTGATTCCGGAAGGAAAACTCGATCGAGAAAAAGTGCCAGTGACTGTTGATTTGAGCAGTGGCTTCGGACAGGTGATGGTCTCGCGATGGGCACCGGCGGAACACAGGCAACCTGGACGGGCATCGCGGCGAGATGCGGGAACCTCCGAACGCAAACTGCGAATGCAGTTTCGGCATTGAGGGCGCTGAACACATCGTGAACCATCCCCGAGATGGAGGAGGGGACGTTCGGGGATAAATGACTTAAGGGGGCAATTTGGACGAGAAGATAGGGCGTTGCTCGACAAACGGGGCGGATCTGTGGCGGGGTGCTGTCGGTCGTTCTTCCACCACATCCGAAAACGACGGGAGCGATTGAATTGGGGCGAGGGATGGTTGCCCCGGCAGGGAGATACGCTAAACTTCGGCCCTTGGAACCTGATCACCCTTACGAGTGGACTGTGGTGAAGATGAAGACAAAGTTGTTCGGTGCGTCTGGCTGGCGCTGGCTCTTGTGCGGGTGGGCGCTGTCTCTGGCTTTGGGAGGGGCCTCTGCGATGGCGGGAGAAGCCGATTTGGCAATTCCCGACCTGCATGCGGCAAAGTTTTTTGGTGGCCGGGTCAGTGGCTTCGACCTGATGTTATATGGATCGTTTGTGATCGCGGGTACGCTGGGGATCAGCCTCTACCTGCGAAGCCAGATCCGTGCGCTGCCAGCCCACGATTCGATGCTGAAGGTGGCCGACGTCATCTTCACAACCTGCAAGACTTACCTGATTCAGCAACTGCAGTTTTTGAGTCTGCTGTTTGCCATGATCTCGGTGGCGTTGGCTTACTACCTCGTATTCCTCGAGCACAAGCCGTGGAGTACGCTGCTTTGGGTTCTGCTGTTCTCGATCGTGGGTATTATCGGCTCGTTCTGGGTGGCTTGGTACGGCATTCGGGTCAATACCTATGCCAATGCCCGCACTGCGTTTGCGTCGCTGCGCGGTCAGCCTTGGGATGTGGTGAGTATTCCCCTGCGGGCGGGGATGTCGATTGGTCTGTTCCTGATCTCTCTGGAACTGATCATGATGGTCGTGATCCTGCTGGCAGTTCCGCGCGAAATCGTTGGACTGTGCTTCCTCGGGTTTGCAATTGGTGAGTCGCTGGGAGCCTCGGCCCTGCGGATCGCCGGGGGTATTTTCACCAAGATCGCCGATATCGGGTCCGATCTGATGAAGATTGCCTTCAAGGTCAAGGAGGACGATCCTCGGAATCCCGGAGTCATCGCCGACTGCACTGGCGACAACGCCGGTGATTCAGTCGGCCCAACGGCTGATGGATTTGAAACCTACGGCGTGACCGGTGTCGCACTGATTTCGTTCATCACGCTGGCTGTGGCGAGCGAGGAGATTCAGGCGAAACTGATCGTCTGGATTTTCTTCATGCGGTTCTTGATGGACTTTATGTCGGGGGCTTCGTATTTCGTCAATCAGTCGATCTCTGAGAAGAAATACGCCGGATTGAAGAAGTTCGACTTCGAACAGCCCCTGACCCGACTCATCTGGATCGCGTCGCTGCTGTGCATCGGGATGTCGTACCTGATGAGTTGGCTGCTGATTGGTGACATCACAGTGACCAAGGATGGAAATGCGATTGCGCTCACCAACCTGTGGTGGCATCTCGCGACGATTATCAGTTGTGGCACGCTGGCCGCAGTGTTGATTCCCGAGTTCACAAAGGTCTTCACATCGTCGCATTCGCGACACGTTCGTGAGATTGTGACTGCGTCGCGTGAGGGAGGAGCGTCGCTGACGATTCTCTCCGGCTTGGTGGCGGGAAATTTCAGTGCATTCTGGAAGGGGATGCTGATTGTTGGGCTGATGTTTGGGGCCTTCGTTGTCAGCGGTTACGGCCTGGGTGAGGTCATGGGGCAGCACGCATCGATTTTTGCCTTCGGACTGGTCGCGTTTGGCTTCCTGTGCATGGGCCCAGTGAACATCGCTGTAGACAGCTATGGCCCGGTAACCGACAACGCTCAATCTGTGTTTGAGTTGGCCCAAACAGAGCATTTGCCGAACATCAAGGCTGAAATCGAGAGAGATTTTGGATTCACCCCCGACTTTGAGATGGGTAAGTACTATCTCGAAGCCAATGACTCCGCTGGGAATACCTTCAAGGCGACTGCCAAGCCTGTTTTGATCGGTACGGCGGTCGTTGGGGCGACAACGATGATTTTCTCAATCATTCTGTTGCTCGAGAAAGAAGGCCTGCTGAAGCTGTCGTTGACCGATGCTCCCGTTTTGTTGGGATTCATCTCGGGTGGGGCGGTGATTTTCTGGTTCTGCGGCGCCTCGATGCAGGCGGTCACCACCGGTGCTTATCGGGCGGTGGAATACATCAAGCAGAACATGAATCTGGATAAGACCGAGGCTGATATTGAGGATTCCAAGACGGTTGTACGGATTTGCACCCAGTACGCCCAGAAGGGAATGCTCAACATCTTCATCGCTCTATTGACGCTGACCTTGGCGTTCGCTCTGTTCGATCCCAACTATTTCGTCGCCTACCTGGTGTCAATCGCAGTCTTCGGACTGTTCCAGGCCATCTACATGGCCAACGCTGGAGGGGCATGGGACAACGCCAAGAAGCTCGTTGAGGTAGACCTGAAAGAGAAAGGGACGCCCGTTCACGACGCAACTGTCATTGGTGACACCGTCGGAGATCCATTCAAAGATACGACTTCGGTCGCCTTGAATCCGATCATCAAGTTCTCCACGCTCTTTGGGCTTCTGGCGGTGGAAATCGCAGTGAAGATTCGTCATCCCAGGGATGCTTCGGAAAACCTGCTGGTAGGGGATTCAAAGCCATTTGACTACACCGTTCCTGTCGGCATCGTCATGCTGCTGGTTGGGATGTACTTCGTTTGGCGTTCGTTCTACTGCATGCGAATTCCCGAGCGTGAGCAGTCCGCTTAAGGCGGAAGACTTTGAAAGGCTGTTGATTCACCGACCCCGGAGTGAGCTGCTCACTCCGGGGTTTGTTGCATAGCTGGCCCATGTATTCATACAGATGATAACTCGTAGTGTGCACGTGAAACAATTCCCCCAGCGACTGACCTTGCCCTGTCGGCGCAAACTGAAATAAAAAGCTTAACTTCGGTTGACTGGCCCGCGTGTAGTCTGGGCGGTGAGCCCATCTCGAATCACCTCACCCCTGTCAGTGAGGGCTGCTTTAACTGGCATTCCTGCCACTTTTTCAGTGGTGGTTTGCCAGGCCATTGACTCGACGGCAAGGATGCCATGACCCCTCAGATCCAACGTTCGCTGCTGTTGAGTTGGCCGCGTCTGCTGGTACACCCCCGTCTCTTTCCGGGGATTTTGGGCCTTGCGCTGGGCTCAGGGCTCTGCCTGCTGGGCCTGCAGTGGAATGTCAGTGTGGGTGACGTGGAAACTGCAACCTGGGTCTGGACCGCCTGCCTGACCGCCGGATTGCTCCTAGGCTGGTCACTGCGCTGCTCTTATGTCCTTCAATCAGCCAGCGGCGCAGACACGTTCCTGTCACTGGGATTTGGCTTCTGGATCGCCTGCTCGCCTTGGATCCTCGTCGCCACACGTGAATGGGGGATGAACCGAGCGGTTGAGTGTGACTCCGCCAGCCTCTGGGGAATCGGTGTCCTGGGGGTGATGGCGATTGGAAATTGCGGGATTCCAGCAGGAATGGCCGGTTGGTTAATCGCCGGATTCTGTAGGTCGGCGAGAGGACCTGTCAAAGTCGGTCAGGCGGCCATCCATTTGTTAGTTGGTGTGGCCGTAGGACTGGCGATGGCTGGGGCTTGGCTCATCGGATTTTTAGGGCCCTATCTGGCCACGCTCTGCTGTCTTGTTCCCCAGATGGCGGCCGCTGTGACCCTGCTGATCTTCGGCAGCAAGTTCTACCACGGGACACCTGAGCATCGAGATTCCCTGGTTTTGGAAAGCGCTGAGCAAGTCGTTACTGGTCCATTGCGGCGGGCTGTCTTTGGGGGCGGGGCCGAGGGAGTCCAGTGGCTCTGTACTTGGCTGCTGGCAGGGTTGACCCTCGGCGGACTCAGTCAATTGACTGCTGGCTTATGGCCCGAAACGTGGGAACATCGGCTCGGCCCAATCGTGGGGCTGTGCCTGGGCACTGCTTTGTCGCTTGTTCTGACCCACTGGAGTCCAATCGGGAAGTTTCGCTGGCTGCCCTCCTGCCTCATGGCACTCGGGTTGTCCCTGCTGCCCGTTGTTTTTCCGGAAGCGATTCAGGCAGTCCTGAGAGCCAATCTTTTGGTCAGCGACTCCGGGCTCCAGATGCAACTGCGGTTTATTGGATCGATCGTCCTCGGAGCGAGTCTCGCCTGCGTTGCGGGACTCACGGGGATCTGTGGTCTCAATAGACCACTGGGATATTCGCAGAGCCCAGTCTTGGCTGGTCTGACCTGGCTGGTTCCGGGTGCCGGACTTGCACTGGTGGTCGGTGGGGAGTTCTCGGAATGGAGTTGGCCGCTGGTCGGGGGCCCCGACCGCCTGGTGCGAATTGTTGCCCTGGGTTGGTGTGGACTCTCATGCTGCGACTGGTTGCCCTCTGTGCTCACGGCGCCAGCCCTTGATCGGAAAACGAAAGTTTTTCGTCTGACTCGGGTCGGGTTTTTTGCCGCCATCGTTGTGGTGTGTGCGTTTGGCGGGTCACGGTATCGGCCCGAACTCGGGCACCGCGTACTGTTCAGTAGCTCGGCGCTTGCCGCCCATCGCCAGGGATTGGGTTTCTCTCTGTTACCCTACCTGGATGAAGCCCGTCTCGTGGACCAATCTGCGGGAAACTTCGGCCTTTCGACCGCTTGGAGATATTCGGCTCAACAGTGGCAGATCCGAACGAATGGAATTCCTCAGGGGGTCTTGTCCGAAGACCCCACGGTTTTTCCGCGTCAGACCACCGATACACTGCAGGCGGTCCTGCCGCTGGTGCTGCATCCACATCCCCGCGACGTACTGATCCTCGGTGCGGGCTCGGGCGAGACGCTTGATGTCGCCCTGACTTTTCCCTTGGAGCGGGTTGTTTGCAGCGAGCCAGATCAAGGTTTGATGTCACTCATCCAGCGGTTGCTCGCGAATTCTTCCCGCCTCGCCCTGTGGACTGATTCGAAACTGCAGCGTTGGCACGAGGGACCGACTTGGGCTCTCGCACGCCATCCGGGTTCCTGCGATATCATCCTGTCGCTGGGGGATTCCCCCGCACTGTTGCGCGACCAGCCCAGTTTTACCAGGGAGTTCTATCAGTCCGTGGCCAACCGATTGGCGACGGATGGTATCTTCTGCCAACGCTGGCTCGGACTCGATTTCGGGCCCGAGGCGTTAGCCGTTTGGGTGAACACGATTCGATCAGAGTTCCGAGATGTGCTGTTGATCGAAACCGCTCCGGGCGAATACCTCTGCTGTGCCACTCCGTCGGCCGGGGGGCTTTTGCGGGGACGCTGGGCACGCCGGCTTGAACTCCCGCATGTCCGTAATCGTCTGGCAGAATCGGGGCTCGACTGGTCGGTTGTTTTGACCCTGCCAGTAGTCGGTAATGAAGGGCTCGATCACCTGACCGCCGGAGTCAACGGCGTGGTCAACTCGGTGGCTAGCAGCCTGTGGCCCTACGCCATGCCTCGTGAGATGTGGCGACCTGCCTCAAAGATCGATGAAAACCATACGGCACTGTCACCGGTCGCTCAGCGACTGCTAGCCAACCACGACGATGAGTCAGCTCAACCCGAATTACTCCGCAGACTGTCCGAAACCGAGGTGCAGCAGCAACTGATGACCCGCTATGCGAGCCAGTACTGGGCGTATCGGAAGTTTCTCCGGGAGCAGGTCGAGCAGCGTCCCCGCTCGCAGATCCAGTTGGCAACGCTCGATGAGAAACGCAAACTCCATCCCGAGGATGCCCGTCGTTTGGGCTACTTTGAGGTTCTGGGATTGGCTGTGCGCACTAAATCTCCGGACGACATCGAGCGACTGGCCAGCTTTGCAACCCCGCATGACCCACTCATCAGCTACTTTGTTCACCAGGAATGCGCGGAGTTGTACCGGTTCTCTGCAGCATCAAACCCAGCGGAAGAACTTCAGCATCGACTGCATTCGATCTGGTTCGGCGCAGTCCGTGATGCCTCGCTGCGGAATGTTCTTCGAGCGATGGAGATCGCCGCTTCGCCGGAAATTCCAACACTTTCCGCACGAAATCGCTTCGACCTGCAGAACGCCCTAATCCAGGCCCTGACAAGGCGCTGGGAGGAACGGTCCAACGTAGCTCCTTCCACCGCACGGGAACTGGTTCAGGAGGCTGATCAGACCTTGAAGGCGGCTCGGCTCGCTTGCGACCATATCGAGGATTTGTGCGTCGAAGCGGGTGTTGCCACCGAGGAGTGGAACTGCCGACGTGAAGTGATTGATCGAACCCTGATCAGAAACGTAGAAACTCTGAAGTCGCGCTGGCTTTCTCGGGCCATCAGCCCAAATAAATCCTCCGCAGAGGAGACACTGCAGCTGACTGTTCCTCAAGCGAATTAATGGCCCCGAGCGACTCAAACGCCAGTGACTCTTCCGTCATCCAAAGGGTCCCGCAGCAATTCAAGTGAGTACCAACCAAGAGCACTGGGCGGCTCTTGGTATGGGGCTCCGATCGGCTGAGCAAACGCACTTGCGCCCTTCACCAGAAGCGTAATCTCTGGGCGACCACAAAAAATGGGGCGTGACCCGCAGTGATTTTCTGGAGGTCACGCCCCGGTGAAGTTTCGGGTAATTAAATCGCTCCGGAGCCTGTCTCTCCTGTCCGAATCCGAATCACCTCAGAGATCGGTGTGACGAAAATCTTCCCATCACCCACCGAGCCGGTCCGCGCAGCCTGCGTGATCGTCTCCAGGACCGCGGAGACCTGCTCATCGGCGACGACAATCTCAACCTTCACCTTCGGCATGAAATCGACAGTGTACTCAGCGCCGCGGTATGTCTCTTTGTGACCCTTCTGCCGGCCAAAGCCACGCACTTCGGTCACGGTCATGCCCACAATGTTTTTTGAAGTGAGGGCATTCTTGACCTCCTCGAGTTTGTAGTGGCGGATGATGGCTTCAATCTTCTTCATGATGCTCTGAGCTTCTGCAAGAGAATGGAAAGACGCTTGTCCGGTCACGGCTAATCGCCATGCCCTGCGGAGATGGAAGGGGGATGAAACTCGGGCTGTGCACCATGGGCTCTGATCCTTGCGGATCGATTGCCCACAGGCATAGCCCGATGCGAACCTTGGGCAACCCAGGCGGGGTTCAACCGGACATCAACGCAAATGAATGCCGCGTCTGACTGAGATCCGGTGTGTAGCCTTCCGACTGCGTGGGTGCGAGGTTTCCAGCAGGCTTTGAGTGCAGAGTCGCCGGTCTGAAATCATTGACTCCAGAACCGCTTGCTGCCCTTGCCCAGGTGAGTCGCCCGACAGGAGCTACGCTTGGGGTAGCTCAGTCTGCCATACGGGAGGACTAAAACCGGCCGGATGGAACTCTGCCACCCGGCCGGTCGGTTCACTGACTCGAATCTTACTCCCGGCGAAGGGAGAAATCGGGGTACCCCAAGGCACCCATCTCGGGCAGATCCAAACCCGCGATCTCATCTTCCTTCGGAACGCGGATCGGAGTGATCAGGTTGCTGACCTTGAACCAGACGTACGCCATCACGAATCCAAAGACAATCACGGTGACGCTTTGAATCAGCTGCGCGATGAACTGCGAAGAGTCGCCGAACAACAGCCCCCGCACGCCGTCGGCACCATGCACTTGCACCATCGATTCGCGGACAACTCCGTTCCAGCCCGCCCCGTACTTGCCGTTGGCAAACAGGCCCAGCGAGAGTGTCCCCCAGACGCCATTGACCCCGTGAACAGAGACGGCACCCACAGGATCGTCCAGTCCCACCTTGTCCCAGAAGACGACACTCCACACCACCAGCACACCGGCAACCGCTCCGATGAGACAGGCCGCCCAGGTATCGATGAATGCGCAGGGCGCTGTCACCGCAACCAGACCGGCCAGCATCCCGTTGCAGATCATGGAAGGGTCGGGCTTCATCCCGGTCATCATCATGTACAGCATGCAGGAGATCGCTCCCGTCACGCTGGCCAGCATCGTGTTGACCACCACGGTCGACATGCGGAGGTCGGTTCCAGACAGGGTTGAGCCCGCGTTAAACCCAAACCAGCCGAACGCCAGGATGAAGGTACCGGTAATGACGAAGGGGATATTGTGACCGGGGATCGCCACAGGCTTACCGTTGACGTACTTCCCGATTCTCGGACCGATCACAATTCCGCCAGCGAGCGCGATCACTCCACCCATCGCATGCACCACGCTTGACCCAGCGAAATCGACCGCACCGTGGCCCAAGCCCCAGTTCAATCCCATCTGGGCGAGCCAGCCACCACCCCACACCCAGTTGGCGAAGATACAGTAGGGCAGCGCCACCCACAGGGCGAACAGGCAGAAATTCTTCCAGGCCCACCGCTCAGCCATCGTCCCGGTCGGAATCGTGGCGGTCGTGTCCATGAAGACCATCATGAAGAAGAAGAGCGCCAACACACTCACGTCGTCCATGCCAGTCAGGAAGAAACCTTTCAGTCCCAGCAGCCCGTATGACTTGCCGCCGATGGTCAGCGCGAATCCCGAATTCAGCAGCGAAGTTCCTGGGCCCAGCGGCGAATACCAACCGGGTGGCACGGGGGCATTCCACCAGTTGCCCCACCCCAGGGCGAACCCGTACACATAGAACGCCAAGCATCCCAGCGGGTACACCATCAGGTTCATCGCGAACGTGTGCGACGAGTTCTTGGCCCGGCACAATCCACCCTCCACGAGGGCGAAACCGGTCTGCATGAACATGACCAGCGCCCCGGCAATCAACACCCACATCATGTTGATTGAAAACAGGTTGTGGGAGACCCGATCGTAGAGATCGGCCGGGGTCCGCTTCGCAGGATCGTCGTCACCCACAGGACCTGCTGAAGGTGTCGTCCAATAGCCGGCGTTCGCACCGGTTGGGTCTGGCCACAGCGGTTTTGTCGGATCGGGACTTGCCCCCGTCATATACGGGGGAAGGTTCGAAGGGGGGGCGGCGGGTGCCGCCGCATCGGCCGCAGGCGGCGCCTCGCCAGGGGCGGGAGTCGCTGGTGGCTCTTGTGCCATCAGCAACACACTGCTCCATAACGCCAGGGAAACTGTCAGCAGCCAAAATGGCCGGCCCGTTGATGTCGCTCTCATGATTCTTCCTCAAGCCAGGGAACAGGCGCAGACAACAGCGCCAGTTGTCTCAGCCCTCCACGCCACAACGGGGGCCAACTCTGATGGATGCGACTGCCATACCACTCTGATGAAAAAGTGAAACCTCCCATGAGGTCTCAGCCGTTGATAGGGCGTTTCCGCATCGATTTCCCGCATCATCTCGCGGTTTACCCATCCGCCCGTTCCCATTCCACCCTGGCCAGCTTGTCGCATCGCTAGGCAAGGGGTGCTGAATTTTTCGTCAACTTTCGCCCCGAACCACTGGCTGTACCCGCCCCCCCCGCCCCCCCTTGTTTCCGCCATCAGCACCGATTGAGTTCCCCCGCCCCTGATCTCGGCCCATGTCGCAGCCCAGCAACTCCACCAGCGACGCATCGAACTGCCATCCCGAGCTGCCAAACTGTTCGTGTCTCAACATTCGCTTTTGGTGCTCGAAACAACCCGATGGGCCTTCCGGTCGAATTCGAACTTCCCTCACTCGGCCCAATTCCAACCCGCCCCCGCACCACACTCCTCAGCATGTTTGGCACGGCTAAACCCGCGTGTGACGGACGGCCAAGGCTTCGCCTGAACCACCGAACCAGGCTCCCAGTGGCTTCAAAGTCACCACCTTGCGGCGGTGCCGAACAATTCCGCAGCCGCACCCGCCCCCGCAACCCAGTCTCGAGCGGCGTTCCGCTTCGGGCCCCATTGGTTTGGACTGTCTCCGCCGGTCCCCGCGTCAGGTCGCCACTGGCTCGAACGCAACAAACAGCGGCCCGCGTTCCGCCTCGGAATGCCCCTCCCTCATTGCCGGGTCGAACGTCGCTACCCGCCTTTGGACCCGCCAATCGGGCCCCAGCCAGTTCGCAACCTCGACTTCACCCACACAATCACTCCGGGCTTCGCGCTGGCCGCCCCAAATCCAAGCTCCCGCAGGCGGAGTTCCCAACCGCCTCTGCCAAGCCAGGCCCATTCGGCCCATGGTCCAGCGAGCATTGAGATCCTGCAGAGGGCGCAACGCCACGTCCCCACTAGCATCTCGATGCCACATCACATCGATTCCCAGTGGTCCACGATAGCCCGCAATGGCCAGTTTCTCGGTCACCCGCGCTGTGCTCCTGATCGCCTCCTCCCAACAAGCGGGTTGATGGTCCTTATCGAAAAACAGACAACCCCGCCAGGTTCCTCCCACCACCCACTGCCGAGCCATTCCCTGAAACTCAGGGACACCCCCAGCTAATATCTCCCACAGCACGCCCACCTCTTCGACTGGTGTCAGAATCGGTTCCAACACAAGCGGGCCCGTCTGGACTGACCGCGACTCGCAGAATCTAACCTGGGGAGTCGTCAGGCACGCCCCCCGGCCA
>Ga0315906_10002435_pt1 | contig 25972 bp, 20 predicted proteins | sample LakEriMetagenome_4_FD_203526 | JGI IMG/M metagenome (GOLD analysis project Ga0315906, IMG submission 203526) | Freshwater fungal communities from buoy surface, Lake Erie, Ohio, United States - Buoy 2 MA122 | ecosystem: Environmental > Aquatic > Freshwater > Lake > Lake biofilm | place: USA...
TTTGCAATCAATTCTTCTTCGTTGTTGCCATAGAGGTAAAGAACTTCTTGACCCTGTGCAAATTCATCTTCCATTCGTAAGGAGTATAAACTTGGGTCCGCTGCAGCTTTATCTTTGGACTCCTGAGTAAATTGGGCATTGATGGCTTGGCTTCCTCCTTTTTTATCGTCAAAGGTGGTGACAAATACCAGATTGGTGTACATCTTGAGCATTCTAGTCATGGCTCTTGGATCTACTCGATGTACTTTAAATAAGGGTTCTGAGCGAAGCATTCCAGGAATATCTGCCATAAAAATACCCCGTAATTCTTCCCCTACGGGACCTGCCCATTTGGTAGAATCAATCGCCAAAACAATCTCTCCTATGGTGCCTTTTGATTTAGGTTTTGCACTTGAAAATCCTTCCCCTTCTCCACAGGAAATTGTAAGAGCACCAAGCAGTATTACAAGTAGAAGATGAATTATTTTCATTGGTTAGGGTTTGATTAATCTCTTTTTGATTGTTTTTGGAATAATAAACGGAGGATCCTTGAGACTTAATTGACTCTCTAGAAGAGAATGAGGTAATTCACTTAGATTTAAGAAATGAAAATCTATCCAATAATCAAGCGTTGGCCTGGTTTAATGGTGGTGGAATTTAAGTTGTTAAGTCTTTTAATTTGTTCAATACTCAAGGAATGCTTTTGAGAAATATTCCAAAGAGAATCTCCAGGTTTTACCGTGTAAGTTTTGGAAGAAGAGCTACGGGTGCCATTATCTGCTAAATTCTGGGAAGAATTAGATGTCACCGATTCTGAAGGACTTCCTGAATAGATGTATAAAAGTTGACCTACATGAATGATGGAAGAACCAAGATTATTCCATTGCATCAAATTGGTGACACTTACTCCATATTTACTAGCAATTTTCCCTAACATATCACCTGATTTTACCTTATAGGTAAGCTGATTTGAGGAATTTTGATTGTTGGAGGCAATAATATCAGAAGTTGATAAAAGTGGACGATAACTTTTTGAAAGTGAATCCCCAATCCATGCCAAATTTTCTTTTACATATAAAATCTTTGATTTAGGGATTTTAATCGATAGAGAAATATTTGATTCAGGCACCTTTCCATTTTTTATTGATGGATTAAGTTCCACTAGATCCTCTAAACAAACATTCGAATATTCTGCAAGCTTTTCTAGATGAAAAGCTTTATCAAATTTAATTTCTTCATAAGCTATGGGATAGGTGGGTTCTTCCATATGAAGGTTGTGTTCTTCAAGGTGATTTAAAATGTAGATCATCGCTTGAAACTGAGGAACATAGCTTCTGGTTTCTTTTGGTAGGTATTCATAAATTTCCCAAAAGGTGGTTTTCCCCCCTGATCTTCTCTTAGCTTTTTGCACGTTACCAGGCCCACAATTGTAAGCAGCGAGAGCTACTTCCCAATCGCCAAACATGCCATACAAGGATTTTAGGTATTTGGCAGCAGCATCTGTAGATTTTTCTGGATCCATTCGATCATCTATGTCTTGATTAACATACATGCCATACATTCGCCCGGTAGCAGGCATAAATTGCCATAATCCCATGGCTCCTGCATGAGATTTTATTCGAGGGTCCAATCCAGATTCAATAATGGATAAATATTGAATTTCTTGAGGCATTTGGTGAGCCTTAAGAGTTTTTACGTATAAAGGAAAAAAATTCTCCTTTCTAGAAAGGATCATTTTCATGTACTCCCTATTTCTTACGGTGAAGTAATGAATGAAAGAGAAAATTTTATCATTCAATTCAAATGGCATTTCTGTCTCCATTTTTTTTATTCTTTCATCTACCATTTCATAGGTAAAATCTGGAATAAAATCATAGTGGTAATTTGGAATTACCACATCTTGCATGGGTGAATTTGAAACAACAAAAGCCGTTTCTTGGGCCAAAGAATCTACCGAAGGATAAATTCCAAAACCAAGTAAAATGAAAAGAATTTTAAAAAGTAACTTTTTCATTGAGCTTCGATTTTAGTTCATTTTCAAAAGATAATCACTAAAAGCATATAAATCTGCTTCTCTAAAGGAATTTGTGATCACCTGTAGTCCTATGGGCATGCCTGCATCATCCTTTCCATTGGGAATGGAAATGGCCGGCATGCCTGTGACAGATGCCTGAACGGTAAATAAATCTTCCAAATACATGGCTACAGGATCACTTCCATGCTCTCCAAACGCGAATGCAGTAGTTGGTGTAGTTGGGAGCAAAATGTAGTCAAATTTAGTCAAAATTTGTTCGGTGTACTCTTTAATAACCCTTCTTACTTTTTGTGCTTTTCCAAAATAGGCATCGTAATAATTGGAGGAAAGTACAAAGGTGCCTAGCATAATTCTGCGCTTTACCTCTTCTCCAAATCCTTCACTTCGACTTTCGGTGTATAGGCTTTCCAAATCAGTACTATTTGGAGATCGGTATCCGTACTTCACCCCATCAAACCTAGACAGGTTGGTGCTGGCTTCTGCAGTACTTAAAATGTAATAGGTAGGCAAAAGATACTTTAGAAGTGGAAAACTCACTGCCTCTACCTGGTGACCTTCTTTTTCTAATTTTACCAATACAGCTTCTGTGTTTTTTTTAATTTCTGATTGCAAAGCAGGAGAATCTAGAGTTTCCTGGAGTATGGCTACCTTAACTTTTCTGTCAAAAGAAAGGAGTTGACTATATGGCAAAACAGTTTTTTTGGAAGAGGTGCTGTCCCATTCATCGTATCCAGCGATGACTTCCATTACTAGGGCGTTGTCCTTGATCGTTTTAGAAAAAATACCTATGGTATCAAAAGAAGAGGCATAAGCAATAAGGCCCCAACGAGAAATGCGAGAGTAGGTGGGCTTCATCCCAATTACCCCGGTAAAAGCGGCAGGTTGCCTCACAGAACCTCCCGTATCTGAACCTAATGATACCGTACATAAATTGGCTTGAACAGCCACTGCCGAGCCCCCAGAAGATCCCCCTGGAACTTTGTTGGGGTCTAAAGCATTGTGCACCTTGCCATAGACGCTATTTTCGTTGGAACTTCCCATTCCAAACTCATCGCAATTGAGTCTGCCAATGATGATGGCATCTTCTTCAATAAGCCGTTGTATCGCGGTAGCGGTGTGCTGGGAGATATACCCCTTCAGGATCTTTGATCCTGCTGTAGCGGGATGCCCGGTGAGGTTGAGGATATCTTTGATTCCAATGACCATGCCAGCTAATTTACCAGCAATACCTTGGGAAAGCTTATCATCTACTTTTAGGGCCTGTTCACGGGCAGATTGCTCGTAAACTTCGACGAAGGCATTGAGATGTGCCTTCGCCTTGATATTAGAGAGGTAATGGTCAACTATCGTTTGACAAGTACATGCCTTTTTTTTCAAAGCATCTTTTATCTCATCAAAAGAATTAAATTTTTCCACAGGGGATAGCCTGGGGTTTACTTCTTTTTGTCCTTCATACCTTCTTCCAAGTCATTTTTAATTTCTTTGGTAGCATCTTTGAATTCACGTATTCCTCTTCCCACTCCTCTCATCAACTCTGGGATTCGCTTAGCGCCAAATAAGAGAATGATTACAAGGACGATCAAAATAAATGATGGTCCGCCAATATTTTGAAGAAATCCTAAAGTAGCCATAAGCTTTTGTGTTTAAATAGATACAGATTACAAATATACAAGGTTCGTGCGCTTAGACAAAGGGATTGGTCCCTTGAGAGCATCTTTTTTATGAACTCGTACTTTTGATTACTATTTGGCTAAAATCCAGGTTGCAGGGTCCATAATTTGTAAACCTTTCCAGGTTTGGAAGTGAACTTCCGCTACACCCTCCGCATTGGTGGATACTTGCCCGATAATGGTCTTGGCTTTGATGCTTTGACCGGTAGTGACAGAAACTGACTTCAATCGGCTATATAACGTAAAATACTCCCCGTGCTTGATGATGATCGTATTTCCATATCCAGGGATACTGGTGATTTTGGAAACTACCCCGTCAAATACAGCCCGTACATTGGAGTTGGGCTGAGTACGGATATCGATACCGTCATTATCCTCTACAATGCCCTTGAGGGTAGGGTGAGGGTAGGTTCCGTAGCCCTGTGCTATAAAACCTGTTTCTACCGGCCATGGCAGTTTACCCTTATTACCAGCAAAAGAGGTGGAAAGAGCAGCTGCTTCCGGAGTCATGGGCATGCTACTTCCGGAGGTTTTGGAACTGCTACTGTTTTCTTTTTTGGCCGCTGCTTCAGCCAAGCGAATTTCTTCTTCAATGGCTGCTTTAATCATTCGATTGAGTTGTTCTTGTTGTTTCTTTGTTGCGGTGATTTGTTTCTTGATATCCCCTTCCTTTTTTGACAAGGTATTGACTAGTCCTTGTTGCTCTTTGCGCATTTGTTCCAGTTTTTCTTTCTCTGTTTTTTCTTCTACCAACACTTTTTCTTTATCCAATTTTCGAGAATCCAAAGCTATGCGTTGTTTGGCTAGGTCAATTGAAAGCTTTTCAATTTGTGCAGCCTGCTGTTTTCTATTATCGGTATACTGCTTTAGGTATTTAAGCCTCATGTAGAGCTGATTAAAATTGGCCGAACTAAACACAAATGCAACGATAGAGAGACCTCTATTGAGTTTGGAGGAATTATATATCATCCGTGCATATTCTGCTTTTAGCTGTTTCAATTTGGCTTCAAGACTTGAAATTTTGGATTCGATATCTATTATCTCGTTGGATATTAAAATCACTTCTCGATCCAAAGTATTGACTAGACGATTTTGAGTTTGAAACTGTCTGGTCAGAGCATTTAATTCTCCTAAAGATTCCTTTTTCGTGGCCGTGGTTTGTTTGAGGATGGCATCAAACTCTTTCAAGCGGTTTTGTACTTCCAGTTTGTCACGCTCCAGTTGCTCCCTTGATTTATTGGTCTGGGAAAAAACCTCTATCTGCACAGAAATCAGGCAAAAAATAAATAATAAAGACAATACTATTTTCATACGATTTTAAAATCGAAAAGGAAATCCTAGGGGAGACTCTTGCAAATCAAAAGATGTCCAATCCAGGTAAACTCTAAAATAATAACTTTTCTCAGGGGTTACAAAGGCAACTTTGTAAAGGGCTCCTATGGGGAATGGCTGGGAGTTGACCTCTTGAAATTTTTCAAAGCTACCTAAAATAGTACCCAAATTCGACAATGAGGTACTCGAAAATTCTACCACTTTTCCATGCTTGGTGTCTATTTTACTAAAATAACGGATTCTATCTCTTACCTGGGTCAATTCAAATCTTCTGCCTACTCTAATTAATCTATCTTCGTAAATTACAGGGTAGGGAATATTGGCCCAAAGCAGGTTTTGGAAAAGATCAAGAGATACGTTTACTCCATATAGTTGCTCAAAATCTTCATGACTTAGGTTGATGTCATTTCCTCCAATTCTATCTTGAATCTGTATTTTTTTTGGAGTGATTATCCCACGCATTGCTTCCAATCCTAGTCCAGGGGAAAGTGAAAACCACAAGATGCTATCGTTTTTGGCGCGCAATTGCAGGGTGCCTCTGGTGATTTTTCCGGAATCTTCTTCCAAGACAATTTTTGCCTTACCCTGAAGGTAGTCGTAAGAGGCTTTTCTTGGTGTAAAATCTTTCATGATGCTATTGCCTTCGTAGACCAAGCTTTTTTTGGCACAGCCCAAAAGCAATGTTAGCCCGACAAGGCATCCAAGAGCGTGGAGCTTATTCATGGTATTTTCCTTCTTTGATTTTCTGAGCTAATTTTTCCGAACCTTCTGGATGTTGCTGTGCTTTCTTCCACCAGGAGATGGCTTCATCTGCCCAGTTGAGATGGTAAAGAATGTCTCCGTAATGTTCCATTAGGACTCCACCGGGATCTTTTTCCAATAAAATGGCCTTTTCTATGTAAGGCAAGGCTTCTGCGTATTTTTTCATTTGAAATAATATCCAAGCTAGGGTGTCCAGGTAGGTGGAATTGTTGGGGTTTCTTTTCACCACACGCTCCGCCATGTTTTTTGCCTTTTCCAGTTCCAACTTTTCTAACGATAGAAAATAAGCATAATTATTTAATACCAGGTCATCTTTTGAATCTATAGCCAATGCTTTTTCAAAGTTGGCAAAGGCCTTATCTTTCAACCCTAAGTTATATTGGCTATTGGCAAGGGTCCCGTAGGCTACTTGGGCCAATTGCTGATTTTTATTTTCATTCAAGCGTAAGGCATGCTCTAAGGATATTACCGCCAGGGAATCTTTTTTTTGCGCCGACTTCACCACCCCATCGTAAAACCAAAAGGCTGCCAACTCAGGAAACTCCTCCACAGCCATCTGGGTATAATTTTCTACTTCTTGGTAGGGAGTATTTACTTCAAATGAATTTAGAATCACTTCTTCCAGTAAAGTTTGGTTATTAGGCGCCAGGGACAAGGATTTTTTGTAGAAGGCGATTCCTTCTGCCACCTGTTTTTCTGACATGCGACGCTTTCCAAAGGCTTCAAATATAGAGGCATCCTCAGGATAGGACTCAAGCATGAGGTATTCTAAGGTGTCTAGTATGGATTCTCTTTCTTGGGTTTTTATTTCTTCAAGAATTCCTTCGTAAGCTTTTGCCTTAGCTGTCGCTGGCAAGTCAGTACTTTTCATTCCCAAAATCAAATGAGGCAAGGCCCTTGAAGCATCTCCTTTTTCTGAAATCAAGGTGTAGGCAGCCATCTGCAATTCGGGCTGGTCTGGATATTTCTGTATTTCTCCCTCCACCAAGGAGATGGCTTGATCCAGCCTTCCATTGTTATATAAAATCTCGACCAAGCCCAATACATAAGAGGCATTTCCTGGAAAGGAAGCAATCAATTTTTCCCCTTCTTCTATGGCTTTGGGCAAGTTGTTTTTTCTGAGGTAAATCCTTTGTTTTTGAACCGTAAAGGGCTCTCTCACGCCATAATACGCTTCTGCTCTGTCCAATACTACCAAGGCCTTATCAAATTCGTTGGCATCCAGGTAAATGCTTGCTAAGTCTAAGGTGTAGGATTGGTTTTTAGAAGATTCTTGAGTGAGTTTGTCCAAAATTTCTGCTGCCCGCATAGGCTGCTCCAGTTGGTGATACAGTTCTGCAAGAAGTAAGGCATAAAAGCTATTACTTGGATCCAAGTCTACAGCTCTTTGCGCAAAGGGCAGCGCTTTTTCATGCTTCGTATTTTTCCCAAGCACTTCAGCCATTTTGTAGGAAATGGCAGCTTCCTCGGGAGCCAGTTCCAAGGCTTTGTTAAATAATAAATACGCTTTTTTCCAGTCCCCCAGTACAGAAGCTTTTTCTCCTTCGATAAACAAGCGGTCTACGGTAGCCTGGATTTCTTGTGCTTTTCGCTCTTTTTTAGAAAGATTGCTTTGACATTGACCCAAATAGGGAAGAGAAAAAAAGTAAAATGAAAGAAGAAAAAAGGGAATAAATTTCACTGGAAGAAGGTATTTCTACAGGTCACTGCAAACATAATGCCTTTTGTGGAATAAGGAAAAACAAATCATTTTCCATTGGAAAAACAGGTCTCTTTCCAGTCTATTTTTTTCCTAAAATACCTGAAATAAACCTTCGGTCTACAAGAAAAATACCTCCCAAAAAGAGCAGGAAAAGCATGTTTTTAGCTAAAAAATCCAACCAAAAAGATCCCAATTCCAGGTAAAATCCCACGTAACTCAATGCAAACGCCACAGCAACATATCCTATGCCTTTTAGGCTATGGTAGGGGATAGGATAAAATTTTTGTCCATAATAGAAGCATACTAAGGTCATCACCAAGTAGCAGGCCAAACTACCTACTGCAGCTCCCATAAATCCCCATACGGGCACCAGCAAAAAAATACACCCTGCACTGACCGCAGCACCCAGGCAGGTAATCCAAAAACTGTATGTGGTTTTGTCGGTGAGTTTAAACCAAATGGAAACATTGAAATACACGCCTAAGAGTAAATAGCTTCCCAAAAGAATAGGCACTATAGAAAATCCAAGGGTGTAGGAAGAGCCTTTTAAAAACAAGGGGCCAATCCAATTCAAATTGACCGAGAGAACAAGCATCAGCAGGGAACAAAAAATAACAAAAGCATGCATCACCTGAGCGTACAAGTAAGGGGAGTCTTTTTCTCCAGATTGCCTAAAAAAGAAGGGCTCTGCTGCATATTTGAATGCTTGAATGACGAGGTTCATCAGGATGGCCAACTTAAAATTGGCTCCAAAAATTCCTGCTGCCTCCCTAGAATTTAATCCAGGGTAAAAGTTGAGCGGTAAGACAAACTCAAAAAGTAACCTAGAGAGCAATTCGTTGGTCACCCCTGCCAGCCCCATGGCAAGTAGGGGAAGCGAATAGCCCCACATGGGATAGAGGATTTCTTTTTTAAGTTGAAAATCAACCCCCCCTGCTTTCCACCACACCAGAGGAATAATCAGTCCATTGGCAAGCAAATTGGACAGCAAGATATATTCTACCCCCCAGTTGCTAGGGAAAAAATCAGACGGGAAGGTCCCCGCAGCAATTCCCTGAGGAACCCAAATCAGGAAAAATAAATTGAATCCTACATTCAAGATGATATTGATGAGCTTGGCGCTCGCAAAGCTCATGGCTTTGTTGTCTAGCCTTAGCTTAGCAAAAGGTATAGCTAAAAGAGCGTCAAAAGATAAAATCAAGGCGGTCCATTGGAAAAGGTAGGCTTGCCCGGGATAATTCATTTCTTGAGCTAGAAAAGGGGCAGCTACATAAACCAACGATCCGAGAATCAAAGTAGAACAAAACACTAAGGACTGGGTGTTGGAGTATACTTGTTTTGGATCTAAGGATTTTCCGGTAGAAAATCGAAAGAAGGCCGTTTCCATGCCATAGGTAAACACAATATTTAAAAACCCGATCAAGGCATAAATCCCCGTGAATGCACCCAAGTCTGCTTCACTTAGGTAGGCCGTGTAGACAATGATCAGTAAAAAATTGATGGAACGACCTAGAATGCTACTTAGGCCATAGATGGCGGTTTGTCCTGCAAGTTTTTTTAGCTGGCTCATGAAGGCAGGAGATGCTTATTCTCCACGGAAGATAGGCTTTCTTTTTTCAAGAAATGCAGAGGTTCCCTCTTTGTAATCTCCTGATTTCACGCACCTGGCAAAGGAATTTGCTTCGGTTTGGTATCCATTTTCATCTGAAAATACCGCGTTGACGCAATCCACTATCATGCCGATAGCCAGGGGTGCTTTGCTCCTGATTTTCTCCACTATTGCTTCTGCGCATGCTATCGCCTCTTCCTTAGTAGGGAATACATGATTGACCAAGCCTAGGCTTTTCGCTTCTTCTGCTCCTATCATGTCCCCGGTCATCATCAATTCATTGGCTTTTCCTCTCCCTACCAAAAGGGTAAGTCTTTGGGTACCTCCGTATCCCGGAATGATACCCAGATTTACCTCGGGTTGACCAAATTTGGCATTGGCCGTAGCTATTCGAATGTGACAAGCCATGGCTAACTCACATCCTCCTCCCAAGGTATATCCGTTGGTGACAGCAAGAACAGGTTTGTGGCAATTTTCAATCATGGCGAAAATCTCCTGACCAAATTCAGCGAACTTACGCGCATTAACCTCGTTGAGTGAGGCAATTTCGGTGATATCTGCCCCAGCCACAAACGCTTTTTCTCCTGCACCAGTGAGAATTACTGCTTTGATGGATTTATTATCCATCAATTGTTCGAATACCAACTTGAGCTCTTCCAGGGTGGAAAAACTCAGAGCATTCATTTTATCTTCTCTATTGATGGTCAAATAAAGAATTCCATTTTTCTCTTCGGAGGTGATATTGACGATTTCAGTCATGCGGATGCAAGATTACATGAAACAAATATACGTTTGACAAGAACAATGCCAAGCAAAGGCATTTGGAAAAACCAAGAACATCAGATGAATCTCTGTTTTCAAAATTTTTTTAATGCTACCTATAAGGTGATTTTTTGCAGTAATTAGAGGGTTTTCGCCCCTTTTGTCTACTTTTGCGCCAGCATTTGAATTGAGGCTTTACCAACTACACCTATGTCTAACCATCGAAAAATTACCGTGGCCTATGGCGACGGGATTGGACCTGAAATCATGACTGCCACGCTGTCTATCTTGGACGCAGCAGGAGCCAATTTAGACTATGAAGTCATTGAAATCGGGGAAAAAGTATACCTCAAAGGAATCAGTTCGGGAATGGAGCCTACTGCCTTTGATTCCTTGCGAGCCAACAAGGTGTTTTTAAAATCTCCCATTACTACCCCCCAAGGTGGAGGATTTAAATCCCTCAACGTGACTACCCGCAAGTCTTTTGGTTTGTTTGCCAACGTCCGTCCTTGTAAGTCCTACTCTCCTTTTGTAAAAACCCATTTTCCTAAGACTGACCTGGTGATCATTCGGGAAAATGAAGAGGATTTGTATGCGGGTATTGAGCATAGACAGACCCAGGAGGTGTACCAATGCCTGAAAGTCATCTCTCAGCCAGGTTCGGAAAAGATTATTCGCTATGCTTTTGAGTATGCCAAAAAATATGGCAGAAAAAAGGTCACCTGCATGACCAAAGACAATATCATGAAGCTGGCAGACGGGCTTTTCCACAAAACTTTTGACGAAATCGCCAAGGAATATCCAGACATCCTGTCCGAACACAAAATCATAGATATCGGTACTGCTTTGATTGCCGAGCGCCCCGAAGTGTTTGATGTGATTGTCACCCTCAATTTGTATGGAGATATTATCTCAGATGTGGCGGCACAAGTCACGGGCTCGGTGGGTTTGGGAGGCTCGGCCAATGTAGGAGAAGAAGTAGCCATGTTTGAAGCCATTCATGGTTCGGCACCAGACATTGCAGGCAAGGATATCGCCAACCCATCTGGTTTATTGAATGGAGCCATCCTGATGTTGGTTCATCTGGGCATGCCAGAGGTAGCAGAAAAAATTTCAAATGCCTGGATGAAAACCTTAGAAGATGGGATACATACGGCTGACATTTACCAGGAAGGTCTATCGTCCAAGAAAGTAGGCACCAAGGAATTTGCTCAAGCGGTCATCGCCCGCTTAGGTCAGTGCCCCAGTCGACTCATCCCTGCCTCCTTTGGCAAAGAGGGAGGTAAGCCCATGGCCATTCGCCTTAGTCCTAAGCCAAAAAGCAAAAAGGAATTGCTGGGCATTGACGTATTTCTAGACTGGGACCAAGAGGATAGAGATCCCAACAAATTGGGGGCTTTGCTACAACAAATCCAAACCCCCGGCTTAAGCTTACAGTTGATCACCAACCGTGGCGTAAAGGTATTCCCTGAAGGCTTGAAGGAAACCTTCTGCACAGACCATTGGCGGTGCCGATTCAAATCGACGAATGGAGGGGCCATTGACCATCGCCAGGTCATTGCCTTGCTTCAAGAGATCGATGGCCTAGGATTGGATTTCATCAAGACCGAACACCTGTACACGTTTGATGGAGTAAAAGGGTATTCTTTGGCTCAAGGAGAATAAAAGACTTCGTGAGAAAGGCAAACAACGAGAAAAGGGGAAGAAAATTCCCCTTTTTCTTTTAGTACATTTGTACCAAGGGCTTTCCCAACTAGCTAGCTTTCCATGAAAAAACGCGTTTTGATCGTCACCTACTATTGGCCTCCTAGCGGAGGATCTGGCGTACAGCGTTGGTTGAAGTTTGCCAAGTATTTGCCCCAATCGGGCTGGGAGCCTGTGATATTTACACCAGAAAATCCTGATTTCGACCTCCAAGACGAGAGCTTGCTCAAAGAAATCTCTCCCCATCTGGAGGTCATTCGCTTCCCCATCTGGGAGCCATACCACTTGTTTTCGAAGGTAAAAAGGAGGGGAAAGAGTCATCCAGGTCGTATGCTAGAACAACCAAAAAAAGGGCTTCTAGAAAAAATAGCCATATGGCTGCGGGCCAACATCCTCGTACCGGATCCTCGGATTTTCTGGGTGAAGCCTGCTGTCAAGTTTCTTCATACCCTACTCCAAGAAGGGCAATTTCAAGCCGTGATAACGACGGGCCCACCCCATAGTTTGCACCTGATCGGCCTACAAGTCAAGAAAAAATACGAAGTGCCCTGGTTGGCAGACTTTCGGGATCCCTGGTCCCAGTGGGAATTTCTGGACACGCTCCCCATGCTCTCCATTATCCGCCGCCGTCACGAAGCCTTGGAGCGAAAGGTCTTGCAAGAAGCCAATGTGGTGGTGAGTATTTCTCCTACCTTTCAGCGGGACCTAGAAAAACTGGCGGGTCGAAAGATTGAGCTTCTGACCAATGGCTTTGATCCAGAAGACCTGCCGGATCATTTTACACCTGTGCTCAAGGAGGCTGACACTCTTCACTTGGTGTATTCAGGCATTATTGATGCCATTCGTAATCCCATGCCTTTGCTGGAAGCCATGAAGGCTGAGTTTGAAGGCGAAGCAGAGGAGGTGAAATTCAGTTTTGTTGGCAAAGTGAGCACAGCAGTACAGGACTTCGTTGCCTCTGATCCCTGGCTGAGAAGCAAGGTCCATTTTGTGGGCTACGTGACCCATTCCCAAGTATTTTCCTATTATGCGCAGGCCCATGCCCTGGTACTCATCCTTACCGATACCAAAAATGCCAAGGGTAATATTCCAGGCAAACTTTTTGAATACATGGCTACAGGAATCCCTATCCTGGCTATGGGTGATCCTGAAGGGGATTCGGCAGCTATTTTGAGAGAGAGTAAAGCGGGTGAAGTGCTAGCCCATCAGAATAAAATCGGAATTCAGGCACAACTTAGATATCTTTTTGCTTCTGCAGGTACCGATCAGTCCCAAAAGTCCATGGAGCACTATGCAAGGCCTTCTTTGACTAAGCAACTTTCCAAATTGCTGGATAAAATCGCTCAGGTATCTTGAGATAAAGAGCGAATCCTTGGGGGTATTCGCTTTTTTCCCTCTATTTTTTTTACATTTCCTCATGCCTTCAACTTCCTCCCTTTTGCTGATCCCTGCAGCCTTATGTTTGGCCGTGTTTTTTGCCCAATGGCTTACCCGATTTTCTTGGGCCAAATCCGTAGGAACGCCCATATTTGTGATTCTCATTTGTGCCTTTCTCTCCAATATTGGATGGATTCCCAGTGCCATGGAGGCCAATCCCATTTACGAAGGAATATTTGTTTACCTAGCACCCTTGGGCATATTTATTGCCTTGTTGGAGGTAGACCTCAAGAGCCTGAAAAAAGCAGGACTTCCTTTATTGCTCCTGTTTTTGTTGGGTTCCTTGGCCACGGTGATTGGGGTATTGGTCGCCTGGGTGCTCGTTCAGCCTGGGGAAGTGATAGGCTCCTTGGCACCCGCCGTAGCGGGGATGTACACGGGGACCTACATCGGAGGATCGGTCAACTTCAATGCCATTGCCTTGCATTACCAGGTCAATGAAGCAGGCAATTTGTTTGCCGCCACCACGGTCATCGACAACCTCGTAGGTACTCCCTGGATCATTGCCACCTTGATTTTACCCAAATACCTGCAAAAGCTATTTCCAAGAAAAAAATTGGCTACAGCAGGTGGCAGGGAAAGAGTTTCTACCCAAGAGAGCATTTCTTTGGGGTCTCTAGCAGCCATGCTTGCTTTGGGCTTATTGGCTATGGCAAGCAGCAAGGTTTTGGTGATGTGGTTTCCTCAAGTGCCCGAACTCATTTTTCTGACCACCTTAGCACTGATATTTGCTCAGTTTCCAGCAGTGCAGCAACTGCAAGGGAAGCACACCTTCGGCTATTTCTTTATTTTGATTTTTTTGGCCGTGATCGGCACCCTCTGTGATTTGGGTGCTTTGGTGGAGGCAGGAGATCTTGCCGGTACCTTACTCCTTTTTGTTGGGATCTTGGTGGCGGTACATGGTTTGGTGCTATTTGGGATAGGTGCCTTGCTCAAAATGGATTGGGATATGATTGCAGTAGCCTCTCAAGCCAATATTGGTGGCAATACCACAGCCATTGCCGCTGCAGAAAGCCTTCAACGCCCTGATTTGCTCCTGCCGGGAATGCTGGTAGGCAGTCTAGGCAATGCCATAGGTACCTACGTGGGATTTGCCGTCGCCGCCCTGTTGTTTTAGAACTGCAGCGCTTTCCTTAGATTAGTAACAGATTCACCCTCTACCCTTTAGCCATGGAATCCAATATAGTGACCGAACTTTTTTTGCCCTTTTCCCTTGCCGTCATCATGTTTGGGATGGGACTTAGCTTGCAAATCGAAGATTTCAAGCGGATTTTAATTTACCCCAAAGCAGTTGCCCTTGGACTGCTAAATCAGTTAGTTTTTCTACCACTGATTGCCTTTGGACTGGTACACCTAATTGCTCTTCCTCCAGAACTCGCCGTGGGATTGATGATTCTGGCAGTTTGTCCGGGAGGTGCCACTTCCAACCTGATAACCCACCTAGCTAAGGGAGATACGGCTCTTTCTATCACACTGACAGCCTTTTCTTCCATGATTACTGTTTTTACCATTCCTTTTTTGGTCAATTATTCCTTAGCCTACTTTATCCCAGGTGAGGAAGCGCAGCAATTGCAAATTTTTGAAACTATCTTGTCGGTGTTGCTGATCACCATCCTTCCTGTAGCACTAGGGATGTTGGTTTTTGCAAAGGCCCCAGTTTGGGCAGCTAAGTTAGAACTCCCATTCCGGCGCATTTCTACCATTTTCTTTGTGATCATTGTCTTGGCAGCCGTGTTGAAGGAGAAGGAAAACCTGGTTAGCTACTTTGTAGAGGCCGGCCCTGCTGCTCTGGCCTTAAATCTGTCCACCTTATTTTTGAGTTTTGCCACTGCCAAGCTGGTAAAACTTCCCTTCCGACAGGGCCTGACCATAGCCATAGAGTCGGGCATTCAAAATGGCACTTTGGGCATTACCATAGCAGCTACGCTGCTGACGAATTCCGTGATGACCATTCCTTCGGCGATTTACAGTTTGATTATGTTCGGAACTGCCGCCTTGGTAATATTCTTTGGTAACTACGTGGCTTCGTCACAGAAAACCTAAGCATGTATGACAAGGAAAATTCTTTTTGAGCGTGTAGGACTAGTTGGGTTGATCTTTTTTCTGTCGATTCAACTCCACGCGCAGAGCTATTTCAATGAGTTGGGTAAGCGAATTACTTACGCCGACTACGAACAAAAGATCCTTTCTGGGCCCTATTTTGGGGTTCCAGGAGAAAAGGCTGGAGACCAGAAGTTGGTCCACCGAATGCCGACAGGCCTGACCAATGCCAGGTTGTTTTATGAAAAATTGGGAATGCTAGCAGACTTTCAGGCGGGTAGGCCCTTGGTAGTGATTTTTTATCCAGGCAAGGACGAGTGCAATTCCGCTGCTTCCACATCTGATCCAAAACTGCTCCGCTCCAATCACCAAGCAGTACTCAAGTATGCCCAGAAATTTGAGACTGCACCACCTGTATACTTGTACCAACAACCGCATGGCTTGGAAAAGTATGCAGGTATTCAGACCTGGATCCCAGATCCAGAGGGGGTCTTTGCTACCCATTTCTTCCAATTCCCTTATCCTTGCAAAAGTTTTGTAGTGATCAGTCCAAAGGGCAACTACCGTGCGATCTTGGGCGAGTTTCCCATTTCTCAAATTTCTGTAGCCCTCAAAAAACTCTAATTCAGTTGTGAACAACCCTGTTCCTAAACTTCGCAAAGCCTATCTGTCGGATTTACCTGAGCTAGTGGGTCTCGCCCGTACCTCCTTTGTGCAGGCATTTACCGCGGGGAATAAGCCAGAAAACGTACAGGCCTACCTGGCACAAGCCTTTACGGTGGAGCAGTTCACCTTAGAAATGCAGGAGCCGGCTTCGACGTTTATGGTAGCCAGTTGGGAGGAGAGGTTGGTGGGCTATACCAAGCTCAACCTGGCAGATGCGCAAGCCGACATTCAAGATGCTGATTCGGTGGAGGTGGCCCGCTTGTACACCTTGGAGGAGGTATGGGGCAAAGGAGTAGGGCAGCTGCTCTTAGAGGCTGCGATCTCCTATGCCAAGCTGGAGGGAAAGACCTGGCTATGGTTGGGGGTCTGGGAGCACAATGTGCGCGCAATCCGTTTTTACGAAAAAAATGGCCTACGTATTTTTGGAAGCCATCCCTTTCCCTTTGGGGATGAAATCCAAAACGATTGGCTGATGCGGGTGGACTGGGGCTAAACAGCGTGCTATGGGGGTAAGCGCTTTGAAAATAGGCTGCACTTCTTATCTTTAACTACCTTTTTCATTCTATACATGAAGCCTGCCTTTCTTAGTCTTTGCGTACTCTTTTTTTTCGGTGCTTCTGCTTTTCCTCAGGAAAAAGAGCCTATCCTTATTTTTATTTCCCTAGATGGCTTTCGTCACGATTATGTGGAGCGCTTTCAGCCCGAAAACCTGAGTAGATTTATTGCCGAGGGAGTGGGAGCCAAGGGTTTGATTCCTTCCTTTCCCACCAAGACCTTTCCCAACCATTACACCTTAGCTACAGGCATGCTTCCAGAGCACCATGGCTTGGTAGACAATGCTTTTTACGAACCAGAAAAAGACCAAGTCTACACCATGGGTAATCGATCCATAGTACAGGATGGCTATTGGTACGGAGGTACGCCCATTTGGGTATTGGCTGAGCAACACGGAATCAAGGCGGCGAGCTACTTCTTTGTAGGCACAGAAGCCCCTATTCAGGGGGTTCGTCCAAGTTATTACTACGATTACGAAGGTAGCGTCCCTAACCTTTCCCGGATTGCCAAAGTTTTTGAGTGGCTGCAGCTTCCTGCCTCCGAAAGACCCCGTCTAATTACCCTGTATTTTTCCAACATGGATGATACAGGCCATCGTTTTGGGCCAAACAATGAAGCCGAACTCAAAACATCTCTTTTCACCTTGGATCGGCAGCTAGGCGCTTTGTTTGAAGGCTTGAAGAGTTTCGATTTACCCATCCATATAGTGATCGTGTCGGACCATGGCATGACAGAAGTGAACAAAGATCGGCTGATCAATTTGGATCAGCTTACGGAAGGCATACCTGCCCGAGTAGTCAATAATGGGGCCTTGGCCCACCTGCATCTAGAAAAACCAGAAGAAAAAGATGCCATTATAAAATTGCTCTTGCAGCGCCATCCCCACATACGCATCGATGATCTCAAAGGCAAAGAAAATTACCAAGATCCGAGTGCTTTTCCCCAACGGAAAGGTGACCTACTCATTGTACCTGAAAAAGGGTATTACTTGGCCGATACTCCTGCGATGATGCGCTACCAAACCCAAACCGCTAGATGGGGTACTGAGGTGTTTGGCGAACACGGATACAGTCCTACCCTGGAGGATATGTGGGGGATTTTTTATGCCAAAGGCCCCCTCTTGAAGTCGGGAATACAGGTGGAGCCCTTTTCTAATGTCCACGTGTATCCCTTGCTCTGTAGGATTTTGGGCCTACCTATCCCCACTGCTATCGATGGGGATGCTGCTATCCTAGATCCCATTTTGCTCAAATAGGATCATAAAAAACGAAAATTTTCTTGTTTACATTTTTTAGTTCGAATTAATTAAAAATCACTCGCCAAGAAGTTTCGTTACGATTTTTTACCATTTTTTTATTCTTATCCATCCCTTTTCGTAATTCTTCCAAAAAATCAAATTAGGCTTAGCAGCCTCTCTTTCAGGTTTTTTTCCATTTCGGGTAATTTCAATTTGCATTCCAGGCAAGGGATGGGAAAAGAATAAGGGTGAATTTTTTAATCTACTTTTTCGACTACTTTTTAAGAGGAATGGGCAAATCTTCTTAAAGAAAAGGGTGATTTTTTCAACTGATTTTTTTTATCTTTACTATCTCTTGCCCCGGAAATGCATCTCCAGTTTTTAGGCAAGTTTTTTTCATTATCAGATTACTTTTAAAGGGAAGTACGCTTTCCGCCCGGCATGTTGCTACAGGAAAGTAAAATAGAAAGAAGCCATGAAAAGTATTTTTTCAAAAAAATTGCTTTTAACCTTTTTTTTGATTGCCTTTTTTTCTTCCTCTACAGCTGATGCTTCTGCATTTGGAGAAGATTGTCACATGGAGACGATTCAAACCGAGGACAATTGTCACATTACTAGGGTGGTATGCCACCAAAAATTTTTTTGGATTACGGTGTATACGACGGTTGATTTGGTAGAAATTAATTGTCCTCCCGCTCGGCCATAAGAGAAGTTTTGCTTTACCTTTGGGTTTGACCTGTATATCCATGCTAAAATTTGGCCTGATGTGGACCTTACTGTGGGGGCTATGCTTGTCGGGATACACCCAAGATGTGCCTGTGATCGAATTGTTTCCCGTGGAGGTGGTTCCTGAAGGAAATCTTGAGATATACTCCAATTTTAAAAAAAAACAACGGGAGTCAGAGGTCAAGGTGTTAAGTTCCATCGCCTTGGTGACGGGCTTTACCAATCCAAAATCAAAGACCATACAGCTAGAAGGATTAGAATTGTACTTTGATACTAAGGAAGATCAGGAGGGGCAAGGATTTTTCGTGCAACCTGTCCTGCTTGATGCTGTGGTGGGCAAACCGGGAGAGCACCTGCTTCGAATAGAAGAAGAATACCTGGTATCGTCTTCCCTGAGGGGTAAACTTTTCTTTGATTTGTCTGCCAAGGGGATGCTGCTCGCCCCAGGTCAAGAGGTATTCTTGGGGATCAAGTATATCCGTACGCTAGGTGCAGGAGAAACCTCCTATTTCAATAGCAAATTGGTCTATGGCAAATTCAAAACATCTACTTACTTATTGGCTTGTTTGGATTGTGTGCCCCAGCTAATAGCAGGACCTGGCAAAAAGGGTATTGCACTAAAGTATGGGGTAGCTTTTTCTATCAATGACGAATAACTACTCTAGGATGGTACGTTTAGCATAGGGTTTATTCCCCTGCATTCCAATACGCCATGCGCCCTAGGCTTATCACCTCCAGGGAGTAGAAGTCAAACTCTTCCACGACCTTCCCTACTATGCGGTAAATTCCCCGGCCTTTGACAGGGTATTTTTTCACTAGGAGTGGAAAATGCACCGTATCTATCCAGTCCCCCTCTCGATCCAAGAAAGTCCCAAAATTCATCACTTCTCCCTTGACGGTTCGGGTATATTTTACCGTGACCAGGTATCCCTGTATCTCCACCGTTTTTCCCAAATGTAAGGGCAGCTCCCTGGCCTTGATCCCTTCTGCTTGTGGGTCTCGAAGGAGGTGAAAGGGAGAGTCTAGCGGAAATTCTAAGAGGTCAATTTGATCCAAGATGTCCTGCCGAAAATCCCTCGCATCCAGCTGGGGTACTTGAGGGCTCCTAGGCTCCCAGGCAAATGCCAAATCATCTCCTTGAAATAAATCCTGCACAGGGGCAAGTGTTTTTTGCTTTGTTTTTAGAAAATGAGCCTCCCAAAGCAGTTGTTGCTTGGTTTTGCCTGTAAATGCTAGACTATTGATGCGGATGAGAAGTACCAGCTGTTCCAATCCCATATCCACCCTTCGCACTAGGTCTGCCAAGCTTAAAAAAGGGCCCCTTCTCCGGCGTTCTTCCAAGAGGGTTTCTATACTTGCTTTTTCCAAGTGTTTGAGATGTATAAACCCTAGAAAAACCGTTTTCCCCTTGATTTTGGTGAGGTAATCGCTTTCGTTGAGCTGTGGACCGAGGACCTCTGCGCCTTGTTGGCGGAGCTCGTGCACATAAAATTCCGTGGCGTAAAAGCCCCCAAAATTATTGATCACCCCCACCATAAATTCCAGGGGAAAATGAGCCTTGAGGTACAGACTTTGGTAGCTTTCTACCGCGAAGGAGGCGGAATGTCCCTTGGCAAAGGAATAGCCCGCAAAGCTTTCGATCTGGTACCACACTTCTGCAGCTTCTGCATCCTGCCTTCCTAGTTTTTTGCAGTTTTCAAAAAAAGCCTGCTTCACCTGTTCAAACTCGTCCTTAGACCTGGACTTTCCACTCATGCCCCTTCGCAAGACATCCGCTTCGGCCAAGCTCAGGCCAGCGAAGTGGTGGGCTACCTTGATCACGTCTTCTTGGTAGACCATGATGCCGTAGGTTTCGGGCATGATTTCCGCCATTACGGGATGGGCCTGATTCCTGCGCTCGGGATCCCGGTGCCGCAAGATATATTCCCGCATCATGCCCGACCGCGCCACTCCCGGCCTAATGATGGAGCTGGCAGCCACTAGCTCCAAGTAAGTGTCTACTTTCATTTTGGCCAGGAGCATGCGCATGGCAGGAGATTCCACGTAAAAAGCCCCCATCGTGTGTCCATTTCTAAGGAGTGACTTCACCTTGGGATCTTTCTTGAATTTTTCTACTTCTCGAATATTTACCTCTATGCCTTGGTTTTGGTAGATGGTTTCCAAGGTAGACTTGATGTGACCTAGGCCCCTTTGGCTCAAGACATCAAATTTGTGTAGACCGATGTCTTCGGCAATGTGCATGTCGATGTGCGTCACAGGAAAGCCCTTGGGGGGCAAGTCTGTGGCAGTGTAGTAATGGATAGACTTATGGGAAAGCAAGATCCCACAGGCATGAATGGTCAGGTGCGAAGGCATGTCGTGGAGGACCTTGGCATAGCTGAGGATGAGTTTGCCGTAGGTATCGGGCCTATAGCCCTCTTGGTTTGCATGATGAAGTAGCGATTCTATCTCCATTTTGGGCAGCCCAAATACTTTGCCTAACTCTCGAAGCACAGACTTGTACTGAAAGGTGCTGTAGGAGCCCAGCAAGGCTACATGGGCATCTTTCCCTTTTTGGTATTTTTTAAACAAATAAGCAATGACCTCGTCTCTGTCGGTCCAACTAAAATCAATGTCGAAATCGGGAGGGTTTTCTCGGTACAGGTTGATGAATCGCTCAAAGTACAGATCCAGTTCCATAGGATCTACGTCTGTGATGCCTAGGCAATAGGCTACCACCGAATTAGCCCCAGAGCCCCGTCCCACATGGTAAAAATTGCGATACTGAGCATAATTGACCAGGTCGTAGTTGATTAAAAAGTAAGACACAAAACCCTTTTGTTCGATGAGCTCCAGTTCTTTTTCTATGCGTTCCCGGACCTTTTGGGAAAGCTTAGGGTATCGATTTTGGGCACCTTGGTAGGTTTGCTGCCGTAGGTAATCGAAGTCTTCCCCTCCCGATCCGAGCAGGTCCCGCTTGTTTTTGATGGCCTGAAAGTAGAAGGAAAATTGGCATTGCTCCAGAAGCTTTTGCGCATTGATGAGCAGGTAACTGTGATGTTCGCAGCGGGCAATCATTTCGGCATAGCTATAAAAATGCTCACTTGGAGCAGCTTGCTCCTGTGCAGGGAGCTTGCTAAGAAGGGTATTGAGGTCCATGCTTCGCAGCAGGCGGTGCGCATTAAATTCAAGTTTGGAAGAAAAACTCACTGGCTGCAAGAGTACCAGCTTTTCCTTTTTTAGCGACCAAGGGCAAGTCCTCAAGGCACTGAGTTGGCTGGGATGTATGCCGATGTATTCGTGGGCTTCTAGAGGGAAAACTTTTTCCGGAAAAGGATAAATGATGAGGCTGTGCGAAAAGGAAGGAGCCTTGGAACCAAAGGGGCGCTTCTCCACCAAATGTTCCGAAAGGTGCTTGTTGAGTTCGTACAGTCCCTCCTGGTTTCTGGCCAGACCAATGTACTGCTGTTGGACACCGTTGCGGAAATCAATCCCCACCACAGGATGTATGCCTGCCTTTTGCGCTGCGCGAATAAAAGGAAACAGGGCCGCACTGCTGTTGATGTCGGTCAGGGCCAAGGCATCGATCTTGTACCGAAGGGCCTCTGCCACCAACTTGTCTACCGACAGGGTGCCGTATTTGAAACTAAATTGGGTGTGGCAGTTGAGAAACATGATACTATCTGCGAACAAGGGTATTGAGAAAGGGAAGGGAGGTCCTGCATCCGGCATCTCGCCTAAGCCACCTGCAGTAAACTTCATTAAAATGTTAATAATATTAACATTTTAATGTTTATAATATAGACAAAATAGATTTAAAAAAAATCCTTCCCTAAGGAATTAGTATTTCATCGCTGCATTTTTATACTTTTAAACATGGGCAATTCTCTAATCCGAACAGAAAAGGTAGCGTGTGAAGTAGGATGGTTTGATGACCTATGTGGAGGCGACACCGAATTTTTAGGCGTTCCCGACCCCCAGCGCCAAAGCAGCTTTACCCATTGCATGCAGATCATCCAATTGGCCGATGACTTGGGGTACGACAATATCCTCTTGCCTACCTCCTACATGCTCGGACAGGAGACCCTTCCTTTTGCCGCTGCAGCGGCGGTTCAAACCAAGCAGATCAACCTACTCACTGCAGTGCGAACGGGGGAGATTCATCCCCCCATGCTTGCACGTCACCTCGCTACCCTAGACCACATGCTTCAGGGAAGGTTGACCGTAAACATCATCAATTCAGATCTTCCAGGGTGGAAGGAAGACCCACATTTGCGCTACAAGCGATGCGAGGAGGTGATCCAAATCCTCAGAATGTCCTGGACCCAAGAGCGCATTGAATTTAAAGGGGAAGTATACCCCTCCTTTACCATGGATACGGCTCCCGTACGACCCTATCAAAAAAATGGCGGTCCATTGCTGTATTTTGGAGGAATATCTCCAGGATCAAAAGAGGTGGCCGCACGAGAGTGCGACGTCTTTCTGATGTGGCCCGAACCCCTAGATTCCATTCGGTCTACGGTGGAGGAGATGTCGCAGCGTGCCAAGGCATACCACCGCCGCATCGATTTTGGCCTACGCATCCATGTAATCGTCAGAGAGACGGAGGAAGAGGCCAGGGCCCATGCCAAACACATCATGAGTAAGTTTGATCCTCAAGGCTACAACCTCAAGCATCTGGCACAAGACAGCCAGTCGGCTGGAGTACTGAGGCAAGACGAGGCTAGAGCTCTTCTGGCAGACCAAGACGATTTCATAGAACCACACTTGTGGATGGGAATCGGAAGAGCCAGAAGCGGATGTGGAGGCGCCATCGTAGGCAATCCTCAACAAGTCTTGGATAAATTACACCAATACATGGATCTGGGTATCCGAGCATTTATCCTCTCGGGCTATCCCCTGATGGATGAGGCAAAGCATTTTGCCAAGTGGGTCCTCCCTCATTTGCCTCAAGTAAAATTGAATCAATTGCAAGGCAGAGCTACCTAGCACAGTAATTTCTTCTTCAACGATGCTCCTATGATCGCTTTGCTTCAGGGTTTTGACTTGGCTGTTTTTCTGCTCTGCATCCTTTGTTTTGTCCTGGCAGCTAGGACTTCTGGAAGCAAAGGATCTTCCTCCAAGTACTTTATGGCAGACAGGGATTTGCCTTGGTGGTCCGTGGCGGGTTCCATTTACGGCACCAATGTGAGCCTTTCTCAAATCATCGGTATGCTTGGCATTGGCTATTCCATTGGCTTTGCACAAAGTCATTACGAGTTTCTCGCCATCCCCACCATCCTCCTGCTCTGTTTCGTGTTTATTCCTGCCTACCGGCAGAAAAAAGCATTTACGCTTTCAGAATATTTGGGGGATAGGTACGACGAAACCGCCCGCTTGCTCTACACCCTGGTCATTCTCGCGGTCATTCTCATTTTGCTGGTCGGCGGACTTTATATTGGAAGCAGGCAGTTGGGATTACTTCTACAGGGTACAGGCTATGCCCCAGATTACCTCCTTGGTGTGATCCTCATTGCTTCCATCGCTTGTCTTTTGGTATTTTTTGGAGGCATGCGTGCCGTGGTTCGAGCAGAGAATATCATCACCTTTCTCATGGTCATGGCTGTTATCACCGTAGGCGTTTCTACACTGCTACAGCCAGAAATCGGAGGATTTTCTGGATTGATGGATTTAGATGCTTCAGAAAAAGGCATGCAGAAAATGAATTTATACCTTCCCAGCAATCATCCCGACCTGCCCTGGACCGGGGTATTTAGCGGGCTTTTGATTTTGCATGGATTTTTTTGGACTACCAATCAGTTTGAAGTGCAGCGTGTCCTAGCTGCCCGTTCGGATAGAGACGCTCAGTTAGGGGCCATTGCTGCTGGGTTTTTAAAACTCACCATTCCCTTTTTTTCTATCTCCGCAGGGGTAGCCGCAGCGTATTTGTTTAAATATAAATATGCCCTAGATCACGTCAAGCCGGACGATGCGTTTATTTACCTCATGAAACAAGTGGTTCCCCAAGGATATGGCCTGATTGGCTTGATACTGGCAGGATTTTTAGGAGCCATTTTCTCGAGCATTTACTCCATGTTGAATTCCCTTTCTACCATCGCTGCCATCGATGTATACAAACGCTACCTGCATACCCAAGCCCCAGATGCGCTCCTGGTGGCAGTAGGCAAAGGAGCCGTGGTCTTGGCCTGCCTCTTGGGAGTGGGGCTAGCATGGTGGAGCTTTGATCCGAATTCTGAAGGCAATTTTTTTCTGGTCTTATCCAAGAATACTTCCTACTTAAAGCCAGGAGTGGTCTCTGCCTTTTTTTTAGGAGTTCTTTGGAAGCGCGTTCATCCGGCATCGGCGGCAGTAGTCATCTTGGCGGCTCCTATTCTAAGCCTGGCCATAGAATGGCTGTATGACTTCTGGCTTTCTGGCTTTGAATTTTGGAGAACCTGGTTTGGGACTCAGCTCAATTTTATGCATAGGGTATTTGTGGTCTTTGTGATTTGTATTTGCATTCAAGTAGGAATGAGCCTTGGTTTGCGGGCAAAGCGTGAACAGGAATTTTTCGAAAATCCCTTTGATTTTAAGCGATTAACCTATTTTTTAATTTCCCAAGGATTGATGTTGCTGCTGATTTTTTACTTTGGAGTGCAGCCTAGCAGCGTATCTTGGCTGGCAGCCCTTCTGAGTTTATGGGTCTGGATGGATTTTCGTCAGCCTAAAAATGCAGTCCGAATTTCCTCATCCATCTTGATGGCAATTACGACCTGGGCCCTGTATTATTTTACCTAGTTACCCAGCCGCGTGATAAATAAAAAAATCAAAAAAATGGACGGGATGCATTGCTAATTCCAAAGGCTTTCTAAATTTGTGCTCAAGCAATGAAAACAAACGCAAATAACAAGTGGTGGTGGCATTTCTACTCTTTCCTCGGGAAAGCTCAGAAAGCCCTTGCCTAATTATTGCGCAAATCATACTCCAAAAGGCTTACTGGATTTCCCGGTAAGCCTTTTTTCATGCCTTTACTTCCATGCTTTATGACACAAAATTTTCCCATACGCACCGAATACCGTAAAAAATTAGCAGATACAATCACCCCAGTGAGCATCTACCTGCAGGTTCGCGATCGCTTTGCCAATCCTATTCTGTTGGAGTCTTCGGATTATCGTGGCCAAGACAATAGCTACTCTTACATCTGCTTCAATCCCCTGGCTTCTTTTTCTTTTTCTTCAGGCATAGTCACCGAAAAAATGCCCAATGGACAAGAAAATTGCTACGAAGTAAGTGCTTCACAGCCCTTGATGGACTGCTTGCAGCGCTTTGGCAATGCCTTTCAATCGGTTTCGGATGCATTTAAGTTTAGCAGTAATGGTCTTTTTGGCTACACCCAGTACGATACGGTAGCTTGGTTTGAAGACATCAAACTTCAAACTACCCAAGTCTCTGAAATCCCCATGATGTACTATGCCATGTATCAAAACATCATTGTGGTGGATCACTACAAAAACGAACTTCACCTCTTCGAACACCTTCCTGAGCACAGCCCTTTGTCCTCCTTTCTCGATGAGATCGAGACCCTGCTTCACAACAAAAACATTCCTTCCTATGGTTTTAAAAAAGTAGGAGAGGAGGTTTCCAACTACAGTGACCATGAGTTTTTGGATTTACTGACCCAGGCTCAAAAGCATTGCCTTCGAGGGGACGTTTTTCAGTTGGTGCTCTCCAGACGATTTACCACCGCCTTCAAAGGAGATGAATTTAATGTGTACCGCGCCCTACGCTCAGTCAATCC
>Ga0315906_10002439_pt1 | contig 25959 bp, 22 predicted proteins | sample LakEriMetagenome_4_FD_203526 | JGI IMG/M metagenome (GOLD analysis project Ga0315906, IMG submission 203526) | Freshwater fungal communities from buoy surface, Lake Erie, Ohio, United States - Buoy 2 MA122 | ecosystem: Environmental > Aquatic > Freshwater > Lake > Lake biofilm | place: USA...
CTGGGACACAAAAGGAATTGAGGGTGTGCATCGGTTTCTTCGAAAATTGTGGAGATTATTTTTCAATGAGGAAAACAGGGTATGGAACAATGAGGAGCCTGATCTTAAAGAATGGAAGGTTTTACATAAGACCATTCGAAAAGTAGAATCCGATACGGAAGGATTTTCATTCAACACAGCAGTTAGTGCGTTTATGGTTTGTGTAAATGAGCTAACAGATCTGCAATGCCGTAAAAAATCAATTCTTGAGCCTTTGTTGGTAATGCTGGCGCCATACGCGCCTCATATCTCTGAGGAATTATGGCATCAGTTGGGTAATCATGCCTCCGTTCTGAATGCGGCCTATCCATTATTTGATCCAGATTACCTTGTGGAGGCCAATAAGGAATACCCTGTTTCAGTGAATGGCAAACTGAGGACGAATATCACTGTTCCCGCGGATGCCTCTCAGGAAATGGTTGAAAAGCAAGTGTTATCCAATGAGGTCATACAAAAATGGCTCAATGGAGGCAGTCCCAAAAAGATCATTTTTGTCAAGGACAAGATGGTGAATGTCGTAGTTTAGAGCACGCTTTACCTCAATAATCGTACATTTGAAATCGGCTAAAAACCAATGGTATGGAAATAAGGCCCGGCAAATGGCTGCAACAAATAAATAGTCCTGACGATTTGAAAAAAATCGGCAAAGATCATCTGCATGAAGTATGCAATGATCTCAGGCAGTACATCATCGATGTGGTGAGTGTACATGGGGGGCATTTCGGAGCCAGCCTTGGCGTGGTGGAGCTTTCGGTGGCTCTTCATTACGTATATAATACACCTTACGATCAGCTGGTCTGGGATGTGGGTCATCAGGCATACGGACACAAAATACTCACTGGCAGAAAAGATAATTTTGTCAGTAACCGTAAATATCATGGTCTCAGTGGATTTCCTAAAAGAAGCGAGAGTGAGTATGATACTTTCGGAGTGGGGCATTCCTCCACCTCTATCTCTGCCGCGCTTGGAATGGCAATGGCCTCTCATTTCAAGGGAGAGAAGGACAGGCAGCATGTTGCTATCATCGGAGATGGAGCTATGACGGCCGGCCTTGCATTTGAAGCCATGAATCATGCCGGTATTGAAAAAAGCAATCTGCTGATCATACTCAACGATAACTGTATGAGTATCGATCCAAACGTTGGCGCTTTAAAGGAATATCTTACCGATATCACCACTTCGCATACCTATAATGATATCCGTGAAAATGTTTGGAAGGCTCTGGGTAAGCTGCCTGTGGGCAAACAATTTTCACGCGACATGGCCAGCAAGCTCGAAGCCAGTTTGAAGAACATGGTGAGCAGTTCCAGCAATCTTTTTGAAGCACTTAAACTGAGATATTTTGGTCCTATAGATGGACATAATATCAATAAGCTGGTAGATGTACTGAAGGATCTGCGTGATATAGGAGGACCTAAGATCCTTCATATTCGCACTGTAAAAGGGAAGGGGTATGAATTGGCAGAAAAAGACCAGACCAAATGGCATGCCCCCGGTTTATTTGATAAGGTGACCGGTGAGATCATTAAGAAAAAAATCGAACTCCCCCAGCCACCTAAATACCAGGATGTGTTTGGGCATACCATCATAGAGCTGGCAGAAAAAAATGAAAAAATATTTGGTATCACTCCCGCTATGCCTAGCGGAAGCTCTCTTAAGTTCATGATGGAAAAGATGCCGGACCGTGCTTTTGATGTGGGCATCTGCGAACAGCATGCTGTAACCCTGAGTGCGGGTATGGCCACCCAGGGCATGAAGGTGTTTTGTAATATCTATTCCTCCTTCATGCAACGAGCTTACGACATGGTGGTGCACGATGTGGCCATCCAAAAGTTGCCTGTCATCTTTTGTCTCGACAGGGCCGGGTTGGTAGGTGAGGATGGTCCTACGCATCATGGTTGTTATGACATCGCCTACATGCGCTGCATACCTCATATGATAGTGAGCGCACCTATGAATGAGGCAGAATTAAGAAACCTCATGTATACCGCACAGCTTGATAGCAACAAATATCCATTTGTAATCCGCTATCCAAGGGGCGAAGGTGTGATGTCGGACTGGAGAAAGCCAATGGAGGAAATCAAGATAGGTACCGGCAGAAAAATTAAGGATGGAAGAGAGGTGGCTATTTTAAGTTTTGGACACCCGGGTAATTTTGCCGCTGCAGCCATCAGGGAAGTAAAAGCCGATGGATTAGATCCCGCTCATTATGATATGCGCTTTGTCAAACCTTTGGATGAGGAGATACTGCATGAAGTATTTAGTCGCTACAATAAGGTTATTACTGTTGAGGACGGTACAGTTGTAGGAGGATTTGGATCCGCAATACTTGAGTTTATGAACGCCCATCAATATAAGGCCGATGTTAAAATCATGGGAATACCTGATCGCCTCGTAGAACACGGTACGCCAAAGGAATTATACAATGAAATCGGTTTAGATGCGGAGCATATTGCAAAGCAGATCAGGTCACTGGCGGGAGTTAGCAGTTCAGAGAGTATAGTTCAGAGTGTATAGATCAACCATTAACGTTTAATAGTTCAATGGAAAGCGATTTTGAGCGAAACCGAGCCAGTGTTCACGGTTTACCATTAACAATTCGAAATTTTAAGTTAGTTCGTATGTGCTAGTTTAGATGCACTAATAGTTAGGATTTGATCTAACAAACAATTTCAGGAAAAGACAAACTCCCAAACCTTTTTAACTTTTTGAACCTCTTGAATCTGCCTGCCCACCTTCGGCCGTTAAAACATCAGGAAGTTTCAAGGGCCTTCCTACCTCATCGGCACTTCAATAGCCATCAGAGCACTATCCTTTTTTGCAAGCAGTCGAAATGAGTCTGATTCGCTGATGCCGATGGCGTCTCTGTCATTTAATACCTCTCCATCGACTTCAACAGATCCACTAATAACAACCAGATATACTCCATTGCCGGAGAAGGCATTCTGATAATTTATTTCCTGACCCGCTGCAACCTGACTTAATGCGAAGCGTGCATCCTGATTGATCCACAAGGCCTGGTCTTCCTCTCTGGGTGATACCACTATTTGCCAGCGGTCTTGGCGATCGGCAATGTTGAAATGTCGCTGGTCATAGCGTGGGGTTATGTTTTTTAATTTCGGGAATAACCATACCTGGAAAAGTTTTACAGGATCCACTGCTGAAGCATTGAATTCCGAATGGGTGACACCGCTGCCCGCACTCATGATCTGCACATCGCCGACTTTGATGATTCCCTCTCCGCCGGTGCTGTCTTTATGCTGCAATGCGCCCTCCAGCGGAATGGTTACAATCTCCATATTGTCATGCGGATGGGTAGGGAATCCTCCTCCGCCTGCCACAAAATCATCATTCAATACCCTGAGAAGTCCGAAATGAATTTTGGCAGGATCGTAATAATGCGCAAAACTGAAATAATAGTTAGGTTTTAGCCAGCCATAATCAGCGTTGCCTCTTTCTCCTGCTTTGTGTAGAATCTTTTTCATCTAGGAATAATTTATCTTTTTGATAATTATAAGATATCTGCGTGTTGGTAGGTGCTATAGGGTCGGCATCGTTGATGCAGAAAAATTTTATGGCGCCTTCTTGATTGCCATTTGCCGCGAAGGATGCAAGGCGAAATCAGTTATAATTGATGTTATCCGGATTGCTAAGGTCACTGATATCCGGATTTTCGGTCATGTCGGCATCTTCAACATCTTCCCTTACATCCTCTTCATTTTTGCCAATGTACTCGATAATGAAATTGTTACGTCCTTCGCCCAAAAGCAGGTTCAGATAATGCTGTTGAACGAGTTCAAGCATGTTCAGGAACATGAAAATGGCATGGATGCGATTTTCACAATCGGCAAAAATCCGCTCAAACGACAAGGTCTTTTCGCGGTGGCAGATATCCAGCATAAACTCTCGAACACCTTCCATGGTATAATTGTACTGCACCACAGTATGTACCGGACGATTCTGCCTGTCCTGTAATTTTTGAAGTACCTTTTCAAAAGCCTTCATCAGGCGGAATACGGTGATGGTCTGTATTTCCGTTCCTTCTCCTGAATCTTCACCCACCTGAGACAACTCCTTCTGCACATTTCCTCTTTTCACCATCTGCATCCGGATAGATTCCAGATCGGCAAGCTTAAGAGAAACTTCCTTGAACTTTTTGTATTCAAGTATCTTGTCTATAAGTTCCTGACGAGGGTCTATTTCATTTCCTTGTGCATCCAATTCTTTTCTGGGCAACAGCATTTTTGCCTTGATGCGCATGAGTGTGCTGACGAATAGTATGAATTCGCTGCTCAGCTCGATGTTCAGTTTCTCCGATTCATGGATGAACTTTAAAAAGTCATTCGTGATCCTTGAAATGGGGATATTGTAAATGTCAAGTTCATCCCGCTCAATGAAAAACAAAAGGAGATCGAATGGGCCTTCGAATTGTTCAAGTTTGATTTGATAGGAAATGTTCACTCAGGAGATTTATCCTTCAAAATTAGGAAACATAGCCGAATCGCCGGCAGGGCTATGCTCCGCGGGTCATCAATGTGGATAAAATACTCAGCGTTTCCGAAGTTCATCCCTGATTTCTTCCAGCAGCTTTTCAGTAACCGGAGGTTCTGAGGCTTTTTCCTCTTCTTTTTTCTTAAGTGCCGTCATTGCTCTTGTGATGGAGAATAAGGCGAATGCTATCACTATAAATTTCAAAACAGCAGATAGGAAACTGCCGTATTTCACAGGTCCCCAAGTCAGGTTTTCAAGTGAGTTGACATGAGCCGCTTCCATTGCCGGCTTCAAAATAAGTGGAGTGAGCACATCATCCACCATGGAAGAAATGATGGTTCCGAAGGCGCTGCCGATGACCACAGCCACTGCCAAATCGAGGATATTGCCGCTCATGGCGAATTGTTTGAAATCTTTCAGGAATCCCATGCTAAAGGGTTTAACAATGAAACATAATTGAAATAACTGATCTAATCAGCCGATTAAACGTGAACTTTGCGTATGAATAAAGCTAAGGAATAGATGCGGAATTTCATTAACTGGGGTTTGTTTATAGCTTTGAGTCTCATCTGGGGCAGCAGTTTCATCATGATGAAGAAGGGTATGGTTGCCTTGTCGGCCTATCAGGTGGCCTCCCTTAGGATACTCTCTTCCGGCATCTTTATGGCGCCTATGCTCTACAATGCTGTAAGACGGATTCCCAAAGACAAAGTTTTGATGGTTTTATTAAGCGGTATACTTGGCAGTCTTCTGCCTGCTTATCTGTTCTGCCTAGCACAAACGAGAGTGAACAGTTCCATGGCTGGAAGTTTAAATGCGCTTACCCCCATTTTTGTTCTGGTGGTAGGAGCGCTTTTTTTCAGCTTGAAAACCAGTCTCATTCGGATTTTGGGAATCATACTCTCCTTTTCCGGTACCTTGTTGCTATTTTACGGACAGCAGGGCGGTAGCAGCCAATCTGATATTTTTTACACTTTTCTCATAGTGATTGCCACCCTTTCCTATGGTATTAACATCAATTTGGTGAATCGCCACCTGAGAGGGATGAACTCCATGGATATTGCAGCTATGGCACTATTTTTCATTGCCATCCCTGCTCTGATATATCTGTGGATGGGTGATTTCAGCCAAGTTTCCTTCCGGGATCCTGAGGTAAGAGTTTCCATAGGATTTTCTCTATTACTAGGTATCCTTAGCACAGCGATTGCTTCAGTACTGTACTACATGCTTATCAAAAGGACAGGTCCGGTCTTCTCCTCCACTGTCACCTATGGAATTCCGGTGGTGGCTATATTTTGGGGGATGTCCTTCGGAGAACCCATAGGAATAAGTCATTTAGCCGGTCTTATCCTAATTCTGGCGGGTGTTTTCCTTGCCACCCGCATATCTGCTGCCAGGGAGGGCTGACGACGGTTAATAGCCATTTTTTGTGGTTTTCCGGGGCGTACTATCTGTGCAAAAAAAAACATCAGCAGGCATGCGCTTAATAGGAGCCGCAACCTTACCTTTGCGGCGCGAAATAGGGGCCTGTGGTCCTTCTTTTAGAATAAAAAACAATCATTTTAATATGGCCAGTAGTGGTAAAGTAAAATCGGTTATCGGTGCGGTAGTTGACGTTCAATTCAACACCGACTCGAAGCTTCCTGAAATCCTGAATGCCTTGGAGATCAAGCGTGAAAACGGAGATACCTTGGTTTTAGAAGTACAACAGCATTTGGGCGAGGACAGTGTCCGCACCATTGCCATGGATGGTACCGAGGGTTTGGTAAGGGGTACCGCCGTTGTCGACACCGGAAAACCTATTGCCATGCCGATCGGCGAGGGTATCAAGGGAAGGCTCTTTAATGTGACCGGTGATGCCATCGATGGGTTACCTCAGGTATCTAAGGTAGGCGGTCGCCCCATTCACGCCAAGCCTCCAATGTTTGAACAGTTGAGTACTGCAAGTGAAGTGCTTTTTACCGGTATCAAGGTTATTGACCTGATCGAGCCCTATGCCAAGGGAGGAAAAATTGGTCTTTTCGGTGGTGCGGGAGTAGGTAAAACTGTATTGATTCAGGAATTGATCAATAATATCGCAAAGGCTTACAGCGGACTTTCCGTATTTGCCGGTGTAGGAGAGCGTACCCGTGAAGGAAACGACCTCATGCGTGAGATGATTGAGGCAGGTATCATGAACTATGGTGACAAATTCAAGCATAGTATGGAGGAAGGAGGATGGGATCTCAGTGCCGTTGACATGAACGGGTTGAAGGATTCAAAGGCCACCTTCGTTTTCGGGCAGATGAATGAGCCGCCCGGTGCCAGGGCCCGTGTGGCGCTGAGTGGTCTGACTATAGCAGAATATTACAGGGATGGCGAAGGTTCAGGAAAGGGTAAGGATATTCTTTTCTTCGTCGATAATATCTTCCGTTTCACACAGGCGGGCTCTGAGGTATCAGCCCTGCTGGGACGTATGCCAAGTGCTGTGGGTTATCAGCCTACATTGGCTACAGAGATGGGACTGATGCAAGAGCGTATCACCTCTACAAAGAATGGTTCAATCACTTCGGTTCAGGCTGTTTATGTACCAGCGGATGATCTAACGGATCCTGCTCCGGCTACCACCTTTGCTCACTTGGATGCCACAACGGTACTGAGTCGTAAAATCGCCGATCTGGGAATTTACCCTGCGGTGGATCCGCTGGATAGTACCAGCCGTATCCTGACTCCACAGATAGTGGGAGAGGAGCACTATCGTACTGCCAACAGAGTGAAAGGGATTTTGCAGCGTTATAAAGAGTTGCAGGATATCATTGCGATCCTTGGTTTGGATGAATTGAGTGACGAGGATAAATTGGTGGTGTCACGTGCCCGAAAGGTGCAGCGCTTCCTTAGCCAGCCTTTCTTCGTAGCTGAACAATTTACCGGTTTGAAAGGAGTGTTGGTTCCAATTGAGGAAACCATACGTGGTTTCAATGCCATCATGGACGGCGAAGTGGATGAATATCCTGAAGCCGCCTTTAACCTGGTAGGAACCCTAGATGACGCTATTGAAAAAGGCAAAAAACTGATGGCTGCTGCTCAGTAATAATTTTAATTTCATCAGAACATGTTACTTGAGATTCTAACTCCGGAGAAAAAAATATTCAGTGGTGAGGTGTATGGGGTACAATTGCCCGGTATCAGCGGTTCTTTTGAGGTGCTGGAAAAACATGCTCCCATGGTAAGTGCTCTGAAGGCCGGAGATTTGAAAATCCTCGTCAATAAGAATACTTCCAATCGTTACAAGATCATGGGCGGTTTCGTGGAGGTGCTCAATAACCGTATTGTTGTATTGGCGGAAGGGGCTGAGGAATCAGCTTGATAACAATTGAATGATAGTGTCCGGATCATACGAGAGTATGGTCCGGATTTTTTTTGATTAAAACTGTGGTTTGAGTTGAATGGCGCTCCAGGCAGTAAAAGGAATTGCGATAGTTGAAGCTAAAGCATACATGTAATTTGTTTGCCAATAAATCATAATTGCCATTAGTATTACATATGCCGGATATGCCAGCATCAGCAGCGAATGTAAAATAGCATCCCTATGGTCACTATGTTTTGCCTTTGCATCAGTGAGCAACCTCAAAGTAATATACAAGGGTAAGTGCAATAGTACACCGACTAAAGCGGGTATGAATAGAAGGATTTTTCTCAATGAGGAAACCGGTACTTCAAATTCCGAACGAAGCGTTCCCTTATTGTTGCTGTCCACCTCAATGACCAGTTTGCGGAGTTCCTGATCCAGCAACCTGTTAAATTGATTGATCGACTCCCCTGAATGATCTTGTGATGAGACAGCTTCAGTCAATATAGGATTGCCAATGTTTAATACGATGTTTTTGCCCACAGAACGGAAGGATTGATAATTAATACCAACAGGCAGGACCTTAAGAGGGATACCCTCCTGCCAGCTTTCCAATGCCAGCCGGGCGGTTCCTTTTTTCAGCTTTCTTAATTTCCATTCGTTGATGCAAAGTCCCTCGCTGAAAATAAGTACTACCCCCTTTTTTTTGAATATTTCTTTGCACTTGACGAAGGTTCCATAATTTTCTTCAAGCTTATCTGCTCCTTCCCTGAGTCGATACACAGGGAGCATGCCGAGTGAATAAAGTATCCGCGCGAAAAATCGGTTATAAAATGCATCACCTCTTGCTAATGAATGTAGTGGCTGCTTGAAAAGAGTAGAGAGGACAATGCCGTCCAGGAAAGAGTTGGGATGGTTGCAGGCGATCAACAGCGGACCGGGTTCCTTCAGTTGTTCTTTACCCCGGATGCTGATTTTTCTGCAGTAGAGGGGGATTACCGATCGGGACCATATTTTAAGGATATTGTAAAGCAGCATGAATGGCCCTATTGATTAGTTTAACTGTGGATCAATAGGAAAATTGATCATCATCTCATATTTGCCTCCCAATTGCTTCAGACTGGCTTTCCACATTTCTTCCATAGGAGTCTCAAAAACCAATGTTCGATTACTCATTGTAGTTAACCAACTTTTTTCATCCATTTCGTTCTCCAGCTGCCGAGGTTCCCATCCGCTGTACCCAATGAAAAATCTGATTTTGGAGCTGTCAAGTAAACCATCCCTGAGTAATTGTTTAACTGTTTCAAAGTCTCCTCCCCAATATATTTCATCAGTGATTCGCTGGCTGTCAGGAATAAGATCGGGATATTGGTGAATATAATGGACAGTATCCATTTGAACAGGTCCTCCCACATATACGGGAATGTCAATGCCCTCCATATCATTGAAAAGTTCTTCCATAGAAAATTCATATGGCTTATTGAGCACGAAGCCGAAACTTCCTTCCTCGCTGTGTCTGCATAACAATAGGATCGTCCGCTTGAAGTTTTCATCCTTCAAGAAAGGTTCGGCAATTAGCAATACACCAGCGCCCGGGTTGATCATGGTACAAAATTAGTCAATCCCCTAATTATGTCGCCTGCCAGGGTCTGAATAAAAAATATAGGAAAAATCCTTTATCGGTTTCCTCTAACGGATAATGGGAGTTAACTTTGAAGCCATCACCGAAATGAAAAAAGTCTTTTCTGTCATCGCTGTATTGTCCCTGCTGTCTTTGCTAGGGCTAATTTTCTTTCAGTTCCTCTGGCTGAAAAGTGCCAAGGAAATGAAAGAGCAGCAGATGAAGGATAATATTACCGTGGCGGTATCGGATGCAGCTACCAGACTCATGCAGCTAAAGAGGCCTTTCAGTTTTTCCGGCACCGGTCATGCAAAAATGAGGACCTCGGTGATTGAGCTTTACAGCAAGGAAGAGATCTCGGATATCCTCAGGCGTAGTTTTGACAGGCATTTGCTGGCCAAGGTGCCATTTGAATTCGCGGTAGTTCGCAGCAATCCCGCTGAGGACCAGCTTCAAAGCGATAAATTCATCAAGTATTATCTGGATTCGGCAAATAACTATAATCATGTGATCAGGCTGGAGTCTCCCAGCGGAAGTGTTCTTGAAAGCCTGTCAGCGGATGAATATCTGATGGTCATAGTACCTAATCAAAAGACAATCATTCTCAGGCAGCTTACCTGGTTCATTATTGGCGCCATACTTTTTACGCTGATCATCACCACGGCCTTTTTCCTTACTATCCGGGCTCTGATTCGTCAAAAAAAACTCAGTGAAATCAAGTCTGACTTCATTAACAACATGACTCACGAGTTTAAAACGCCGCTCGCTACCATATCTCTGGCGGTTGATGCCCTAAGGAATGAAAAGGTTATGGAGGACAGGGAAAAATCTGCCTATTTCACCGGGATCATCAAGGAGGAGAACAAGCGTATGAATAAGCAGGTGGAGACCATTCTTCAGGCCGCTATGTTGGAGAAGCAACAGATTCATCTCAACCTGAAAAAGATCTCCGCTCACCAGATGATCACTGCAGCATTGAATAACATCAGCTTGCCTCTGCAGGATAAGAATGGTAACCTGGTGCTGCAGCTTTCAGCCATTAAGGATACGGTGCTGGCAGATGAGGTTCACTTCACCAATCTTATCAACAGTCTTTTAGACAATGCCCTGAAATATTCCGGCGAAGCACCTACAATAAAGTTGATCACTTCAAATACTCAGAGTTTGTTCAAGGTGCGGATTGAGGACAACGGCATCGGTATGAGTAAGGAGACGCTGGGTCGTATTTTTGAAAAATTCTACCGGGCACATACCGGAAATCTTCATAATGTCAAGGGTTTTGGCCTGGGTCTCAGTTACGTAAAGACCATGGTGGAAGCACATAAAGGGTCTATCAAAGCAGAAAGTACCCTAGGCAAGGGTAGTAGCTTTACTATTCAGATCCCTCTAGCCAAATAAGCTGTTATTCACAGTTATTCACACTAATTCACATCAAAACCTCCAAAAAACGACGATTTTGGACTCTAACCCTTTGTCTGCAAAGGTTTTAAGTTGTGGATAAAAAAGGGCGGTAAAATAGTGTAGCAAAGTGGTAAATTGTGTTAATTTGTGTTGAATTATTACTTAACTCAACCCAAAACGCTGTAAATGATTGGTTTCGTAGGGGAATATGAATCCACCATAGATACCAAGGGACGTTTTTTGCTGCCTTCGGGCTTCAAGAAGCAGCTCCCGGAGGGTGATTCTACCTTCGTCATCAACAGGGGGTTTGAGAAATGCCTTACCCTGTATCCCACCCAAAGCTGGACTCCTCTTTTTTCCGAAATAAGTAAGCTGAATGATTTTGACCCCAAGGTCAGGGAATTCCGCAGGTATTTTTTAAACGGAGCCATACAGGTTGAAATGGACAGCGCCGGAAGGCTGCTATTGCCAAAAAATCTGATGGAGCACGCTTCTCTTGAAAAGGATATCGTGCTGGTATCGGGGGTTAACAAAATTGAGATCTGGGATAAAAATAAGTACCAACAGTTCTTTGAGACTTTTTCGCCTGAAGCTTTCAGTAACCTGGCCAATGAAGTGATGAACCGAAAGGAGTCGGGGTCTGCCAGGCAGGATTGAGTAAGCCATTGCGAATGAACCGGTCCTCACACATAGCAGGCCAACAGCAAACCGCCTATCATACGCCGGTTTTGCTGAAGGAATCCCTGCAGGCTCTCAACATAAGGCCTGAAGGGGTTTATGTTGACTGCACATTTGGAGGAGGGGGACATTCCGGGGCTATCCTGCAACAATTGGGCCCTCAAGGCCGGTTACTTGCCTTCGATCAGGACGAGGATGCTGTTCGCAACTTACCAAAGGACGATCGTTTGATTTTCGTACCCCATAACTTTCGTCACCTGCAACGCTTCCTGAAACTCCACAAATTCAATCAAGTGGACGGTATCCTGGCTGATCTGGGGGTGTCAAGTCATCAGTTTAACGAGCCCGAGCGCGGTTTTTCCATACGCTTCAACGCGGAATTGGATATGCGCATGGACAAACGAAAAGACTTGACGGCTGCCCGAATCCTAGAAACTTATGATGAGAAAAAACTTCATAAGCTTTTCGAAAGATACGGGGAGGTCACCAATGCAAAAACGCTGGCGCGATGCATTGTGGAAAGCAGGGGCAGTGGCAGGTTGCGCACCGTTAACGGATTTCGTGAAGCGGTTTCGGAGGTTGTGAAAGGCAATCCCAACCGATATTTCGCTCAGGTGTTCCAGGCGCTGAGGATGGAGGTCAACGACGAGATGGGAGCGCTTATGGAATTGCTGGAGCAAATACCTGCATGCCTTAAAACAGGAGGAAGAGTCGCAATCATAACATTTCATTCTTTGGAAGACAGGGTTGTCAAGCAATTTTTCAAAAAAGGAGCCTGGCAGGAAAGTGAAACATCGGAGCAGGATATCTATGGCACTAAGCCGTCCTCTCCGTTGCGTATGGTAGATAAGAAGCCCATAACCCCCGGTCAGGATGAATTGAAAGCAAACCCAAGGTCAAGAAGCGCAAAACTTAGGACAGCGGAAAAAATCTGAAAAGATGCAGGATCAGCAGGACAATAATCGGCAGGATTGGAAAAAGTTATTCAACTACAGGATGATCGTGAAGAACATTCCATTCATCATTTTCCTGGCCGGTCTTGCAGTCTTATATATATATAACGGTCACTATGCTGATAAGCTCATCAGAAAGATCAGTAGCACAGAGAAGAATATCAAAGAGCTTCAGTATGAGTACAAGAGTATCAAAAGCGAGGTGATATTCAGAAGTAAGGCCAGTGAGTTGGCAAAAGCCGTGGAGCCGATGGGGTTGAAGGAATTGCGAGTAGCACCAATGGTAATTGTGGATAGCTCAGCAAAAAAGAAAGAAGACTAGATAATAGCCGGACAAACAAAATTGATAATCCAATAATCGGATTTCCGCTTGGAAATAAAGAAGGACATATTATGGCGCGTTTACCTGTGTTTCCTGGGCATTGCTCTCTCAGGAGTGTTGGTACTCGGTAGAGCAGTATACATTCAGCGTGCTGAAGGAAAATTCTGGAAAAATCTCGGAGACAGCCTTCATTTGCGCTATATGCCCATTCAGGCTGAACGTGGAACTATCTATAGCGAAGATGGCAACATGCTCAGTACCTCGGTTCCGATTTTTGATGTGTATATAGATTTCGGTGCCGAAGGGCTGAGAGATAAGGATGGTAAGCGTTTCTTCGAAAATCTGGATTCACTTTCCGGATCCCTTTCCGGTTTGTTCGGCGACCGATCCGCTTCAGCATACAAAATCACTCTCACCAATGCCTATCACAAAAAGGCAAGATATTTCGCTCTAAAGAAGAAAATTTCTTTTGATGAGTTTCGTCAAATGCGCGAATTCCCGCTGGTAAGACTTGGAAGAAATAAGAGTGGGTTTATTTTCGATCCAAGGGACAAGCGGATCAACCCATATGTTCTGCTGGCCAACAGAACCATCGGTCTTTCCCGACAAGACTCCACTAAAAATGTAGGTTTGGAGCGCACGTATGACAGTCTGCTGAAAGGAACAACAGGTCAGCGATTGATGAGGTATGCTGCGGGGTCCTATATACCTGTAGAGGGTGCCGAACTGGAACCAGTGAATGGAAAGGATGTGGTCACTACGCTGGATACCTATATTCAGGATGTGGCTGAAGATGCCCTGATGCGCAAACTTGTAAGTAACAACTCCGTCCACGGTACAGTGATAGTAATGGAGACCGCATCCGGAAAAATCAAGGCACTTGCCAATCTTGGTAAGCAAGCAGATGGCAGCTATACCGAAGACATGAACTATGGTATCGGCAAACGCACCGAGCCCGGTTCGGTTTTCAAACTTGTCACCTTGCTCTGCCTGTTGGAAGACAAATATGTTAATACCAACACCATCATAGATTGCGAAGGAGGGTCCAAGTATTTCTATGGTCTTCGGATAAAGGACTCGCATTTGGGAACAGGTGCGGTATCCGTTAAGGAAGCCTTTGCGATCAGCAGTAATGTTGCCTTTGCAAAGTTGGCCGAACAATATTATCATAATCAGCCTAAACGGTTCACAGATCATTTACATCGTTTTCGTCTGGATACGCTCACGGGAATTGATGTAACAGCTAGTTCAGGTAAGCCTATTATTTACAAGCCCGATAGCAAATATTGGCATCCCACCAACATACCCTATATGGCGCATGGATATAGTGCGCTTGTCACTCCTTTACACATGCTGATGCTCTACAATGCCGTGGCAAACAATGGCAAGATGATGAAGCCCTATTTGGTGAATGAAATCAGGGAATACGGAGTATTAATAAAAAAAATAGAACCGCAAGTGCTTGTGGAAAGTATTTGCAGCGCTGATGCGATTGCACAAGCAAAGGCGTGTTTAAGTGCTGTAGTGGATAGTGCTCATGGAACGGGCCACAGGGTGCTTTTTGACAGCGGCTATTCTATCTCCGGAAAAACCGGTACTGCTGTAACTGCTCAGGGTAATCAAGGGTATAACAAAGGAAACAAGGTTTATCAGTCTTCTTTCATAGGATACTTCCCTTCGGAAAATCCACAATACACTATGGCAGTTGTGATTCAGAATAGCAACGAGTCCAGGGAATATTATGGGGCCACGGTGGCAGGTACGGTATTCAAGGAAGTAAGCGATAAGATATTCAGCCATTTTATTTCCAATAAGCAAATCGCATCTTTCGAAAGGCTCGATACATCCGCATATCAGTTGAAAGGATCCGAAAGGGAATTCAACCGGATTTTCAAGCATTTTGATGTGAAGTCCAACCGGTCAGGCAAAAAACAAGGTGTTGCAACGGTGATACTGCAGGAAGACCATGCCAGCGTTACCCGTGATGAAAGGGCAGAACCTTCCGTGGTTAATCGGACACCGGATGTGACAGGCATGGGACTCAAAGATGCCTTATATGTACTGGAGAATCGTGGATTCAAAACGCAGGTAAGTGGTCGTGGTCGTGTGGTCGCTCAGTCAGTGACACCGGGTACGGCATTTGTAAAAGGTCAAAAAATCGCCATTATACTCAACTGATGTTACTCAAGGACCTTCTATATGAAGTAATGATTCAATCGGTTTCCGGCAGCTTGTCGGTCCCGGTGAAGGCCCTTCAGACGGATTCAAGGAAAGTGCAACCCGGCGATTGCTTCATCGCAATTACAGGAACCCTGACCAACGGACATTCCTATATCAGGGAGGTGGCAGCAAAAGGAGCGGCGGCCGTGGTTTGTCAAGTATTGCCTGAAAAAATGGAAGAGGGAGTTACCTATGTGCAGGTAAAAGACAGCTCCATCGCTGCAGGTATGATCAGCCATGCTTTTCATGGCGAACCTTCTTCCCGGTTAAAAATCATCGGGGTGACCGGCACTAATGGAAAGACAACAGTGGCAACATTGCTGTTTAAGTTGTTTTCGACTATGGGTTACCGTTGTGGTCTTATCAGCACCGCAGGAAATATCATAGTTGATAAAACTTTGGAAGCATCCCATACTACTCCGGATCAGCTGAGTCTGCACCAATTACTTTCGGATATGCAGGCAGAGGGTTGCACCCATGTTTTCATGGAATGCAGCAGTCATGCCATCCATCAGCACAGGATCGCAGGAGTAAGGTTTGCAGGCGGGATCTTTACCAATATTACCCATGATCATCTGGATTATCACAAGACTTTTGAGGAATATATCAGGGTGAAAAAATCCTGGTTCGACGAACTTCCAGCCTCCTCCTTTGCAATCAGCAATGCCGATGATAAAAGGGGAGTGGTCATGTTGCAGAATACCGCAGCAAAAAAACATTTTTATAGTCTCAGAACCCTTGTTGAATTCAAGGGGAAAATACTGGACAATAGTCTCCTTGGTCTGCACATGGTGATCAACGAAACCGAAGTTCACTTCAAGCTCATAGGTACTTTCAACGCCAGTAATCTGCTTGCGGTTTATGGTGCTGCCATCTGTCTGGGAGAGGATAAGGAGGAAGTGTTGAGAGTGCTTAGCAGCCTTACGGGCGCGGAAGGTAGATTCGATTATATGATCAGTTCCGCAGACAAAGTGGTGGGTATCGTGGATTACGCACATACACCCGATGCGCTCATCAATGTGCTGGCCACTATTCGTCAGCTAAAGCAAGGGGTGGAGAGGATCATCACTGTGGTAGGTTGCGGAGGAGACCGCGACAGGACTAAGAGGCCTGTAATGGCAGAAGTGGCATGCGAACATAGCGACAAGGTGATTTTCACTTCAGATAATCCCCGTACCGAAGATCCTATCCAAATATTGAAAGATATGGAAGAGGGAATAGGGGTTACACTGAGAAAAAAATATATCACTATTCCGGACAGGAGAGAGGCCATTAAAACGGCAGTGGCGTTGAGCGAAAAAAAGGATATCATTCTGCTGGCCGGGAAAGGACATGAGAAATATCAGGAAATAAAAGGAGTGAAATATCCATTCGATGACAAGCAGGTATTGAGTGAGATGTTTGAACTTCTGGAAAAATAAAAAAGACAGGATGTTGTATCAATTTTTTGACTGGATTACGAGCGAGGGCTACCGTTTCCCCGGAAGCGGCCTGTTTCAGTTCATCACCTTCAGGGTGATGCTGGCGCTCATTCTGTCGCTACTGATCACAACCCTGATTGGAAAAAGGATCATCAGGTTCCTGCTGGAAAGGCAACTTGGTGAGACAGTCCGCGATCTCGGACTCCCCGGTGAACAAAGCAAAAAAGGGACTCCGACCATGGGCGGAATCATCATCCTGCTTGCCATACTCATTCCTACCTTGCTGCTGGCCGATCTGGATAAACTTTACATAAGACTGATGATTTTATGTACGCTCTGGCTGGGGGCTATAGGATTCATTGATGATTATTTCAAGCTCAGGGCAAAGCGTATCGCCAAAGAAAAGGGGATTGATTTTAAGAAAACCGATGCGGATGGACTTGCCGGTAAGTTCAAGGTGTTCGGACAGGTGATGTTGGGCATCATAGTTGGCGCAAGTCTTTATTTCAATGACAATGTCATAGTGGAACGTGAAGTATATAACCCAGATATCAGTTTCGTAAAAGACTCAGTACTCAACAGAGGAGAGCGACTGGTGAGCGATCAGTTCCATAAAGTATTCATTGACGGACAGCAGCACCTGTTTGCAAAAGTGAAAACACCCATCACTACCATTCCCTTTGTTAAGTCTCATGAGTTCAACTATGCAAGACTTTTGCCTGAAAGCTGGCAGGACTATACATATATATTCTATATCGCTATAGTCATATTCATAGTCACCGCAGTTTCCAACGGTTCCAATATTACAGACGGACTAGATGGCCTTGCTACAGGTGTTTGTGCTATTATCGGTATAGGACTTGGCATCTTCGCCTATGTAAGCGGCAATATAAAATTTGCCGAGTACCTCAATATCATGTACATCCCCAATTTGGGAGAACTGTCCATTTTCATCGCTGCATTTGTCGGTGCCTGTGTAGGGTTTTTATGGTACAACGCATACCCTGCTCAGGTATTCATGGGTGACACCGGTAGTCTTGCCTTGGGGGGTATTATTGCAGCACTGGCGATCATAGTCAGGAAGGAGTTACTCATACCTATCTTTTGTATGGTGTTTTTTGTGGAGTTGCTCAGTGTGATGCTGCAGGTGAGTTATTTCAAGTATACAAAAAAGAAATTCGGAGAGGGCAGAAGGATTTTACTGATGAGTCCGCTCCATCATCATTATCAGAAAAGAGGTTATCACGAGAGCAAGATAGCCGTCCGTTTCTGGATAGTGACCATCTTGTGTGTGGCAATGGCCATTGTCACGCTCAAGTTGAGATAAGTAGTTTTTTGAAAAACCGGTTCATTGAATGAACCAATGGATGGAAACATCGCATGACCGGAAATGTTTACCTGTGAGTCCGCATTACCCATTAAATTCTATGCTCATGAAAAACCAATTTTAAGAGATTGAGCACATGAAGATTTGTCCTGTAAATGCCAATACTGTTGAAGAACCAATTTTTGAAAAATCCGACCTGTGAAAGCCATCATTAAAGAGTAGAAGAATCTACAGCTATTGAAAACTTGACCTGTTAAATTCTATGCTCATGAAAAACCAATTTTTGATACTCCCCTTAGGGGCGAGATCCTGACCTTGAAAACAAAACACCTTATGGGGTGCTCAGTTCCTGTTATTGTATCCCATACTGTTGAAGTGCCAAATTTTAAAAGTCGAGCAGGGAAAATGAAAAAACTGATGGTCATACTGGGTGCGGGGGAAAGTGGCACGGGTGCCGCTTTGCTGGCCAGTAAGCAGGGTTTTCAGGTATTTGTTTCCGATGTTTCGCCGATTCCTGAAAAATACAGGAAAGAGCTTTTTGAAAACGGAATAGAATTCGAAGAAGGGGGGCATAGTGAAACGAAAGTATTATCGGCAACCGAGGTGATCAAAAGCCCCGGTATCCCCGAGAAGGCTCCCATTATCGGAAAGATCCGCTCAGCAGGTATTCCGCTGATTAGCGAAATAGAGTTTGCATACAGGTATATGGGAAACAGCAAACTTATCGCTATCACCGGAAGCAATGGTAAAACAACCACCACTACACTTGCGTATCATATTTGCAAGACGGGTGGAGCCGATTGCGCACTTGTGGGTAATGTGGGATACTCTTTCGCAAGGCAGGTAGCATTAGATCCTAAGCCGCTCTATGTTGCCGAAGTCAGTTCTTTTCAGCTTGATGATATCAAGACATTCAGGCCGGATGTTGCAGTACTTACCAATATCACAGAAGATCATCTGGATCGCTATCAGTATGATATTGACAAGTATGCTGCCGCAAAATTCAGGATCGCAGAAAACCAGATCGCGGAAGATGTTTTCATCTACAATCTGGATGATGAAATCACCATGAAACACATCTCTAACAAAGAAATAAAATCTCTCCAAGCACCAATGACTATGAAGAAAGAACTGCCACAGGGAGCTTACCTCCGAAACGCTACGATGCACCTGAAATGGAAAACCGAGGAAATGAAAATGAGTGTAAATGATTTTGCTGTTAAAGGCAGGCATAATCAATACAACAGTATGGCCGCCAGCTTGGCAGCATCTGCTGTAGAAATCAGGAAGGAGAAGATAAGGGAAGCGCTGCAAACCTTCGAAAGCCTGGAACATCGTATGGAGCCCGCCGGTATGGTCCGTGGCGTGGAATTCATCAACGATAGCAAGGCCACTAATGTAAACAGCACCTGGTATGCTCTCGAAAGTATGGTGAAGCCGGTTATACTGGTACTCGGTGGAGTGGATAAGGGTAATGATTATAGTCTTCTCAATGATCTCGTCCGTGAAAAGGTGAAGGCGATCGTATGTATGGGAAAAGACAATAGCAAGATCCACGAAGCTTTCAGTTCAATGGTGCCTTTGATACTTGACACGTCTGCAGCTGCGGAAGCGGTGCAAACTGCATTTCATGTTGCCAATAAAGGGGAGGTGGTATTGCTGAGCCCTGCATGTGCAAGTTTCGACCTTTTCCTAAACTATGAGGACAGAGGAAATCAATTCAAAAAAGCAGTTAAAGAACTCTGATAAATGGAGCAACAGCTCAAAAATATCTTTTCGCCTTCACTCTCCGAAATGGGAGGCAATCTGGTTCAGAAAACCAGAGGAGATAAGGTCATCTGGACTATCATCCTCATCTTGACCATCGCGAGTCTGCTATTGGTATATAGCAGTACAGGCTCGCTGGCATACCGCATGAGTAAGAGTACCGAGAGCTACCTGTTCAAGCAGTTCGCTTTCATCATTCTCGGACTGATACTTATTTATTTCGCTCATCGTGTCAACTATTCCATTTACTCTAAAATAGCCCTTTATCTTTTTCTTATATCGATTCCATTGCTGCTCTACACGCTGTTCTTTGGTGTTCAGCTGAATGCAGGCAGCCGCTGGATCAAGTTACCCGTAATTAATCTAACCTTTCAGACATCGGACCTGGCCAAATTGGCCTTGTTCATGTATCTCAGCAGGATGCTTAGCCGGAAGCAGAATCAGAATGTGATCAAGGATTTTCACAAGGGATTCCTTCCGGTTATTGCTCCTGTAGCAATTATCTGCTTATTGATCGCTCCTGCCAATCTCTCTACTGCCATCCTGATTGGAGGAACCAGTATTATTCTCATGTTCATAGGTCGTGCCCGTATCAAACATCTTCTGGGCGTGGTGGGAATTGCCATGATCCCTGTGATCATGCTATTGGTCATTGCAGTTAGCACGTATGACAGTGAAACAGACGAAACTAAAAAACTTACCGGTATACTCTCTCAAGGACGCATTCCTACCTGGATCAGTCGTATACAGACATTTGTCTATGGTAGCAAAGAGAGCGATAATGAGAAATTATACCAGATCAACCAGGCGAAAATTGCCATCGCCAATGGTGGCTGGCTTGGTCTAGGACCGGGCAATAGCGAGCAAAGGAATTTTTTGCCGCACAGTTATAGTGATTTCATTTACGCTATCATCATAGAGGAGTATGGAATCATTGGTGGTGCATTCATGATACTCATTTACCTGCTCTTCCTATATCGATGCATCAGGATCTACAGAAGGTGTCCTTATGCCTTTGGAGCATTTCTTGCCCTGGCATTGAGTTTCACTTTGGTGATCCAGGCTATTGTGAATATGGGAGTGAATGTCAACCTTTTTCCCAACACCGGAGTCACTTTGCCTTTGGTGAGTATGGGAGGAAGTAGTTTCCTGTTCACCTGTCTTTCCATCGGTATCATATTGAGTGTGGCAAGGAATGTGGAACAACTGGAAGGTAATCAGCCGCAGATGGAAACTGCAGACAAGGTAAAGGATACGGAGAGTCAAAACGAAAACACAGAAGACAACGATTCAAACGAATTATGACCGGAAAAAAAAGATTTATTATGGCAGGCGGCGGAACGGGGGGACATATCTTTCCTGCGATAGCCATCGCCAACGCTATTGTGGAGGCTTTTCCGGAGGCTGAATTCCTGTTTGTGGGGGCACGTGGAAAAATGGAAATGGAAAAGGTTCCCGAAGCGGGATATAGGATCGAAGGGTTGACCATCGCTGGATTTGACAGAGGTTCTTTGATAAAAAATATCAGTTTGCCGTTCAAACTAGTCAAGAGTTTCTTTCAGGTAGCGGACATCTTTAGAAAGTTCAATCCCGATGCCGTCATTGGTGTGGGAGGATATTCCAGTTTTCCTGTACTCAAGTATGCCCAGGCAAGAGGAATTCCAACCTTCATCCATGAGAGTAATTCTTTCGCCGGTAAAAGCAATATCCTGCTGGGAAAAAAGGCAACTAAAATTTTCACTTCCTGTGAAGGAATGGAAAAATTCTTTCCTGCTGATAAGGTTACTGTCAGCGGAAATCCGGTGCGTAAAAATATCGCAGCTCCCGTATCGAGAAAGGAGGCTTTATCATTTTTCGGACTTAGTGAAGAGCGTAAGACCTTGCTGATCGTAGGAGGAAGTTTGGGAGCCAGAAGTATCAATGAAGCTATTGACAGCAATCTGGAGCAGTTAGATCAGGCAGGTGTTCAGGTGATCTGGCAAACCGGTAAACCTTTTCACGAAAAGGCAAGACTGAGAGGCACCGCATTCAATTGGGTGAGAGTGTATGATTTTCTAAATAGGATGGATCTGGCTTATAAAGCTGCGGATGTCGTGATCAGTCGTAGCGGCGCAATGGCCGTTAGTGAGCTATGCATAGCAGGGAAGCCTGTCATTTTTGTGCCATTCCCTCATGCCGCGGAGGATCATCAGACATCTAATGCGAAAAGGCTGGTGGAAAAAGAGGCCGCAATCATGATCAAAGATGAGGAAGTTAAAAGCCTGCTCATGCCGAGATTGCTGGAATTGCTGAAAGATGAGGCCTTGCAGCAAAAACTGAAAGAGAATATTCTCAAGCTGGCTGTCTGGGATGCCGATAAGTCAGTAGCTGAAAAAATATTGAAAGCTTTGAATTGAATGCTGAAAGAAACTGTCATAAGGAAAGAGGCTTTATTTAACAAGGACGAGATCCGTTCTGTCTATTTTATCGGAATAGGCGGCATCGGCATGAGTGCGCTCGCAAGGTATTTCAGGTCGAGAGGCGCTAGGGTGAGTGGTTATGATAAAACGCCAACACCGCTGACGGCAAAGCTGGAAGAGGAGGGTATCAGGGTCCATTATCAAGATGATCCATCTCTGGTTGACAAAGAGGCGGACATTGTGGTTTATACTCCTGCCATACCGGGAGATCACCGGGAGCTCTGTTTCTACAGAGAGCATGGTTTTCCGGTATGGAAACGCAGCGACATGCTGGGGCTCATAGCATCGGGAACCTATAGCATTTGCGTGGCAGGAACTCATGGAAAAACTACGACCAGTACCATGGTGGCCCATATACTTCGTCACTCGGGTTTCGGTTGCAGCGCTTTTTTGGGTGGTATTGCGGTTAATTATGACACTAATTACTGGAGCGATGAGACCAATGTCACGGTAGCTGAGGCGGATGAATATGACAGGAGTTTTTTGAAACTACATCCCGATGTAGCCGTGCTCACTTCCATGGATCCCGATCACCTGGATATATATGGTACCGAATCATCCATGCAGGAAGCATTCATCAGCTTCACCCATCAGATCAAAAAGGGTGGCTTGCTGATTTGTCATCATTCTGTGAAAAGAAGTGATGAGATGAACGGAAGTCTGCGAATTAGTTATGGTGAGCAAGCCGATGCCAGTGTGCTCAATGTATCGGTGAAGAAGGGGGCTTATCATTTTGATGTAAAGATCTTCGACAGAATCATTAATGGATTCAGTTTGCAAATGGGCGGAAGACATAATGTTGAAAATGTCCTGGCAGCCATTGTGGTGGCAGATCATTTGAAGATAGCAGAGGAAAAAATAAGGAATGCGGTGGCTTCCTTCAAAGGAGTAAAAAGAAGGTTTGAGCAAGTATACAAGGATGAAGATCGCGTACTCATTGATGATTATGCACATCATCCTGAAGAACTGAAGGCATTGATCTCGGGAACGAAGGAGCTTTATCCTGGCAAAAAATGCTGTATCGCATTTCAGCCTCATTTATTCAGCAGGACGCGAGATCTGGCTGAAGGATTCGCATCCGCTTTGGAGCTTGCAGATGAAGTGCTACTGATGCCCATTTATCCTGCAAGAGAACTTCCAATTGAAGGGGTGGATAGCGGAATGATCGCAGAGAGGATTGCAGCTTCACAAGTAAGCTTGGTAGAGAAAAAAGATATGGCAGAAAGATTGGTGGCCTCCGGCGCTCAGGTGATGCTGATCGCAGGAGCAGGAGACATTGATATGTTGGTGGAAACAGTCAGGGAAAAATTGAAACAAAGTCAAAGACATTCATGAGCTGGATTAATAAATATGATTGGCGAAAGTCGATGGCACTTTCATTATGGTTGTTGCTAGGCCTGGGCGTATTGGTGCTACTGGCAGCTGCAGTAAGAAGTACTAAAGACCGCCGCTGCACAGGGCTTGAGATCAGTATCAGCGGCTCAGGTAAAAGCCTATTCATTGATGAAACAGAGGTGCGTAGGATACTTGCCGAGCATGTAGGTGACCGAGTGCAGGGCTTGTCTGTATCACGCTTCAATCTGCATGCTATTGAGCAAGCTATTCGAAAAGACATTTGGATTAAAGATGCCAGTTTATTTTTCAATAATAATGGAATCCTCAGAGTGAAAGTAATCGAAAGAGAGCCGGTAGCAAGAGTTTTTTCGCGCAGCGGAGGCAGTTTTTACGTTGACAGCAGTATGATGATCCTGCCACTCAGCAATTTATTTTCGGCCCGACTCCCGGTATTTACCGGTTTCCCAACGGATCATCGGGTGCTTATTAAGCGAGATAGTTTATTGCTGAAGCAAGTGTGCAATCTGGGAATGTTCATAATGGAAGATTCTCTCAGGATGTCCATGATCGAGCAGGTGGATATCACACCCGCAGGTGAATTTGAACTCATTCCTAAACTTGGAAATATTGTGATTGCTTTTGGCGATGCCTCTGGTCCGGAAGAAAAGTTCAACAGACTCTTACTCTTTTATAAGAAAGTGCTATTGAAGGGTAATTTGAACAGATACGGTAAGATATCGCTGAAATATGAAGGACAGGTCGTGGCTTCGATCAGAGGAAAGGAAGAGATCATAGCCGATTCTGTCAGGACGCTTGAACTGCTTAAACTCATTGCGCTTGAATCAGAGAGGAAAGCGGGAGACTCCAACCAGCGTTTTTCACAGGACTATGAAAGGATCTCAGGAGATAGCTCGCTGATCAGAACACCTGCGGAGCGAGAGTCCTTGTCGGAGTCTGTAGCACCCTCTGGGGTAACAGTTTCTGTGAAACCTAAGGTAATCCCTACGGCGGCAGCAGTTAAAACGGCGGCGCCTGTAAAAAAGGCAGTCAAGCCTGTTTCGAAATCAAAAACAAATGTGAAGCTGAAGAAAGAAGAAAAGAAATCAAAAGTTCCAAAGGCAACAAAGGCTCCCAAGGCAGTAATGAATAAATCCAATAATAAAAACAAAAATTAAAAATCTAAAAGTATAGTATGAGTCAAGAACAACCCATCATTGTTGGTTTGGATATCGGAACCACCAAGATCGCTGCCATCGCAGGCAGAAAAAATGAATTCGGGAAACTGGAGATACTGGGATTCGGAAGAGCACCCAGTAATGGAGTCCAGCACGGAATGGTCTTGAATATCGACCAAACCATCAAAGCGATACAGACAGCGCTGGAAAATTGTTATGCCTCCAATCCGATTTTGGAAATAAGCGAAGTCTATGTGGGAATAGCAGGTCACCATATCAAAAGCCTGCAAACAAGGGGTGATATTGTTCGTCAGAATACCGAAGAAGAAATTCGCCAGGAGGAGATCGATCGTTTGATTGCCGACCAATACAGAACATATATTCCTGCGGGTGACCAGATCATTGATGTGATTCCTCAGGAATTCACAGTTGATAACTTCCAGAACATACCTAACCCTATCGGTTATAGTGGAGTGAAAGTAGGTGCTAACTTTCATATCATCACCGGTGATAAGAATGCCATCCGTAATATCAACCGAAGTGTGGAGAAAGCCGGCCTCAAGACCAAGGATCTGGTATTGCAACCATTGGCTTCCGCAGCTGCCGTAATGTGCAACCAGGATCTTGAAGCAGGGGTAGCTATTGTTGATATAGGAGGCGGAACAACGGATCTGGCGGTGTTCTATGAGGGTATTTTGAAGCATACGGCAGTGATTCCTTTCGGTGGGGATAACATCACCAATGATATCAAAACAGGTTTGGGTGTACTGAAAGTGCAAGCTGAGCAAATGAAGATCCAGTTTGGCAGCGCCCTCAGTGACGAAGCCAAGAACAATACCTACATTACCATCCCCGGTTTGCGCGGGCTCACTCCTAAGGAAATTTCAGTTAAGAATCTTGCCAATATCATACAGGCCAGAATGAGTGAAATTCTTGATTTTGTCACCTATCATCTAAAGCAGGTAGGACTCGATAACAGGCTGTTGAACGGAGGAATCATACTTACGGGAGGAGGATCACAGTTGAAGCATCTGCTGCAGCTCACTGAGTATATAACGGGACTCAATGCACGCATTGGATTACCAAATGAACACCTGGCGGGTGGTCATATAGATGAACTGGCGAAGCCAATGTACAGTACCTGCATCGGACTTATCCTTAAGGGATATAATGACTACGAGAATAAGAATCTTCAACAGTTGGCAGAGAATTTTATCAAGGTTGAAGCTCCGAAGCAGGAGGCAGAAACATTGCCTGAGGAGAATAGGCCCGAGGCAGAACTGCCCAAGCGTCCGGTAGTGGATACTTTTCAGAGAAAAAAGACGCTGAAGGATTTCATGGATGCCATCAAGATCAATCTAATAGATATGTTCAAGGAGGAGGATGATGACAAATTTGATGACTCTAAATAACATTCATTAA
>Ga0315906_10002440_pt1 | contig 25952 bp, 25 predicted proteins | sample LakEriMetagenome_4_FD_203526 | JGI IMG/M metagenome (GOLD analysis project Ga0315906, IMG submission 203526) | Freshwater fungal communities from buoy surface, Lake Erie, Ohio, United States - Buoy 2 MA122 | ecosystem: Environmental > Aquatic > Freshwater > Lake > Lake biofilm | place: USA...
TGTCCGATGGGCCTTCGAAAAAGGCGTTCTTCAAGAAGAACGATGAAGGCAAGCAGGTGATGAATGTGCCGCCAGGGCAGGGCTTCATGATCTTCCCGGCCGATTCGATGATTGGCGCGCGTCGTGAATTTCTCGACCCCACAGAGATGAGCCTGTTCAACGCAGATGTGATCAAGGTGCTTGCTGCGACGGGTGTGCTGCGCCTGGTGCAGCAGGAACTCGACCATGTGATCGAGATCCTCAAGCAGGGGGGAGCACCCAACCTGCCTACGGTCACTGTGGATGCCGCCCGCGCGGTTGCCGCGGGTGGCTTCGGCAATCCCTATGCAGCGGCCAAGGCGCATGCGGCGCTCGCCATCGCCGAGAGCGTCTCAGCCGTCACCGCCGATGGCTGTTTCAAGGAGCAGGATCCTGCGCGTTACGTGCAAATGGTGGCGGCAGGCCATGAAATGATGCGCAGCGCGGCACGCCTCGCCGATGAGGCGCGCGAGATCGAGAAAGGTGCCGACAGCGTCCTGCGTACCCCGCATGCCGCGAGTGGTGACACACGGCGCAAGACACGACTGCTGGAGAAGCCGGAGTAAGCTCGTACTGTCCGCTGGCGCCGCAGGCAACTCCGGCGCTCAGTCGGCAAGTCTGAACCAGGTCGATTGAATCATCGCGTGCAACTTGGCCAGTTCACCCTGAAGCTGATCGAGAAACTCATGCAAGCCAGACTGGGCCAGTGCGGAAGGATCCGCTCCAGTCACATGCTTGACCAATGCGCGATTGAGGCGAAGGGGAGCTTCATTTCGCGGCAAGGCGCCCAAGGTGGCTTCCAAGGTGTCCAGGCAGCATGCGATGGCATGCGGGAAAGCCGTGTCCTGCAGCAGGAACGCAACCACACTGCGCCCCTCCACGCGACCACGAACCTGTTGGCGATACATCTGATAGGCGCTGAGCGAGAGCAGGACGTTCATCCAGAGGACGCCCTCATGATCAAGCAGGGCGTGATTTCCCCGCCCCCCGGCCGCGTAGGTGCAGCCGACATCCAGGATGCGTGAGGTCATGTCGGCTCGCTCGAGCAGCCAACCCAGATTGACGAAATGAAAGGGCTCCCGCCGGCTCATGGTGGTCATGAGCATCCCGGAGAACTGCTGGCACTGTTGCACCACCCGATCGAGGAAAGCCTGACGACCACGCCGCGCAAGAGCTTGCTCAGCGGTTTCCTCAACCTCCAGCTGCAGCTGGTTGATGAGCTCCCAAGCTTCGGAGGGTAGCACTTCACGTACCGTACGCGCGTTCTCGCGCGCCAGGCGCAGGGCTGAGGCCAGCGAGACCTGGGTGGATCCCTCCGCCAGTACATAGCGCAGGACACTGCGTTCCGTGGCTTTTTCGTGTTGCGCGAAGAAATCGTCATGTGCTCCCAGAATCTCGATCAAGGAGGCCCAGAGCGCATTCACGCCCTCCGGCATATCGAGCAGCAACTGGGCATTCACGCCCACCAGACGTGCCGTGTTCTCCGCACGCTCCACATAGCGGGCGAGCCAGTAAAGTCTTTCTGCCACCCGCGAGAGCATGGCCATCAGTCCGCCACCACCCAGGTGTCCTTGCTGCCCCCGCCCTGCGAGGAATTGACCACCAGTGAGCCCTTGCGCATGGCCACCCGCGTGAGCCCGCCGGCCGTGACGTAAGTCGCCGCACCCTGCAGGCAGAAGGGGCGCAGATCCACATGGCAGGGCACCAGCTCCCGCCCGAGCAGGGTAGGCGCCGTGGACAGGGACACCACTGGCTGGGCGACATAACCGCGGGGATTGGCGCGGACGGCTTCAGCACACGCGGCGCGGGCTGCGCGGCTGGCGCTCGGGCCGATGAGGATCCCGTAACCGCCCGATTCATTGGTCGGTTTCACCACCAGCTTGTCGAGGTTCTGCAGGACATGATCGCGCTGCGAAGCGTCGTGGCAGAAGTAGGTCGGCACGTTGGGCAGCAAGGGCTCTTCCGAGAGGTAGTACCGAATCATGTCCGGGACGTAGGCATAGACGACCTTGTCATCTGCCACACCGGTGCCGGGCGCATTGGCAATGGCCACCTTGCCGAGACGCCAGGCTCGCATCAGCCCGGGCACCCCGAGCATGGAATCCTTGCGAAAACATTCCGGATCAAGGAAGGCATCATCCACGCGTCGATAGATCACATCCACCCGCACCAGACCGCGCACGGTGCGCATGTAGACGCAGTCGTCATCCCCGACTTCGAGATCCCCTCCCTCCACCAGTTCGGCGCCCATCTGCTGGGCGAGGAAGGCATGCTCGAAGTAAGCCGAGTTGTAGATGCCGGGCGTCAGCACCACGATTTCCGGGGTCTCCGAACGGCGCGGGCTGATGGACGCCAAGGTGTCGAAGAGCTGGGCAGGGTACTCACCCACCGGCGTGACCTGATAGGCCTCCAGCAGTTCAGGGAACACGCGCTTGGTGAGCCGGCGGTTCTCGATCATGTAGGACACGCCGGAAGGCACCCGCAGGTTATCCTCCAGGACATAGAGCTGGCCATCACTGTCGCGGACGAGATCACTGCCGCAGATATGGGCCCACACCCCATGTGCAGGCCGCACGCCTGCGCAGGCTTCCCTGTAGTTGCCCGCACCCATCACGACCTCGGCCGGAATCACCTTGTCGCGGAAGATGTGCTGGCGATGGTAGACGTCATCGATGAAACAGTTGAGCGCGCGCAGGCGCTGGGCGAGACCAGCCTCGACCCTGCGCCACTCCGAAGCCCGCAGGATGCGTGGGATGATGTCAAAGGGCCACTGGCGGTCGATGTTGGCACCATCACTGTAGACCGTGAAGGTGATACCCAGTGCGCGGACCGCATGCTCAGCCGCCTTGCGGCGATTGAACAACTCGGCACCATCCAGGCGATTGAGGAACTCGAGCAGCGCCCCTGCCGGTGGCCGTGCGCGACCGCCCGGTCCCACCAGCTCATCGAGCGCCGCAGTCCGGGGATAAGCCCGCCAGTCTATGTGCAGTGCTGCCTGCGCCATCGCCTCAAGTCATCCAGTCTTTGTCTTCTTGCGTTCCCTGCAAGGACCATGCACAACGCTGGGTCGGCCCGGGGGTGGATGAAACCACCCGTGTCCGGGCTCCCCATGCACCATGAGCGGGCGCAGACGCCCCGCCCGGGGCTCAGCCCGGTGCGTTGCGCAGAGCGTCCACCATGCTCTGGGCGCCCTGACGCAGGAACAACGTGTCCACGCCACAGGCGAGCAGGGTGAAACCCTCGGCGATACGGGGCGTCACGGCCGCCGGACTGGTTGCGAAGTAGCCCAAAGCCAGGCCGGCGGCGAGCGCGGTCTTCGCCACATGCGAGACAGCCGCCACGACTTCCGGGTCGTCCAGCTGCCCCACCTTGCCCATGCTGGCGGAGAGGTCGTAGGGTCCGACGAAGATGGCATCGAGCCCGGGCACCCGCACTATTTCCTCGATCCGATGTACGGCATCGATGTGCTCGGCCTGCACAATGACGGCGGTCTCCTCATTGGCCCGCGCAACATAGGGGCCCACTCCGTAGCCATAGCCGTTGGCGCGCGACACGCCCACACCACGCCGACCCGATGGCGGAAACTTCGCACAGGCCACGATGGCCGCGGCCTGCTCTGCCGTATTCACCTGGGGGACGAGGATGCCGGCAGCGCCGACATCAAGGGCGCGCTTGATTTCGGTCTCCGTATGATTGGGTGGCCGCACCACGCAAGGGACACCGTGGGCCCCGATGATCATGCGTTGCAGATCGAGCGGTCCGATCGGGCCATGCTCTCCATCGATGAACAGCCAGTCGTGACCACTGGCGGCCAGAATTTCGGTGGTTTCGGGAGCTGCCATGCTGACGATGGAGCCAATGAGGCGTTCACGACGTCGAAGTCTTGCGCGGAAGGAGTCCATGTTCATCTTTCACCCGTTGCCTGGTCTGGTTTCGTGATCCCGGCGATTCACTTGCGGCGAGTGTATACCGCGGGTCATGCAGGCCGGGAGCAGTTCACGGAAAGTGTCGGTAGCCGCGCGCAGCGGGCAGCGCCACGGGCCCTGCGGAATCTCTCAACGCGAGCGCTCCAGCCTGCGCGGTGATGAGGCCTATTTCGGTCACGTGGCAGTGGCCTCGCAACGTCTCCACTGCCGCTGCAGGGGTCGCAGCCGGCAAGGTGAAGCAGAGTTCGTAGTCATCGCCCCCGGTGAGCGCGAGCGCGAGTACCTGATCCGGGTCTGCCATGCCGGAGAGCATCGGGCTCAGCGGGATGTGATCAATCCGCAGCTCGGCACCACAGGCGCTGCGTTCGAGGAGGTGGCCGAGATCCGCGAGCAGACCATCGGACACATCGATGCAACTGGTGGCGAGCCCACGCAAGGCCTGCCCCAGGGCCACCCGGGCACTGGGCCGAGCGAAACGCGCCCGCAGATCAGCAATCTCTGGCGACGGGTCCGGCACGGACAGGCTGGCCAGACCGGCTGCCGCATCCCCCAGGGTACCGGAGACAAAAAGACGATCGCCGGGCCGTGCGCCGTTCCGTCGCAGGGCCAGCGCCTCCGGCACCGAGCCCGTGAGCTGCAGGCTGATGCAAAGCGGGCCCCGCGTGGTGTCACCGCCGACGAGCTGCACCTGATAAGGCATGAAAGCGGTATGCAAGCCCGCCATGAAGGCACGCACCCAGGCAGCGTCCGGCTGTGGCAGGGTCAGGCCGAGTGTCGCCCAGAGAGGCGTTGCTCCCATGGCTGCAAGATCACTGAGGTTGCTGGCAGCGGTCCGAAAACCGATGTCTTCAGGTGGAAAGCCGCGCGGGAAATGGACCGCCTCGACCAGCGTGTCGAGGACCAGCACCAGTGCCTCACCGGGTGGCGGGCGCACCAGCGCCCCGTCGTCACCGATTCCGAGGACCACATCCGCCCGGGCCCCGGCCGCAGGTGCAATCAGTTGCGAGATGAGACTGAATTCATCCATGCCGCAACAGGACACGCTGGCGCCGGGCTGCGCACGCGTGCCACCCGGTCAGGCCGCGGGCGAATCGACGGTGCTGCCCATCTCCGCGCTGCGCAAGCGCCGCGCTGTCCGGTCGAGCACGCCGTTGATGTATTTGTGAGCGTCCTCGGCACCAAACATCTTGCACAGCTCTACCGCCTCATTGACCACGACCCGCCAGGGGATGTGAGGGCAGAAATGAAGCTCATAGGCGCCAAGCAGCAACACCCCGCGCTCAACGGGACCCAGCCTCGACCATTCGCGGTCGAGCGCCGGCATCAGATCCGCCTGCAGAACTTCGAGGTGCTTCGGGATTTCCCGGGTGAGCGTGGAGAAGTATTCCAGATCGACCTTGACGAGTTCGCGTTCGGCCACGAACTCCTTGAGAATCTCGTTGGGCTCCTGGCCAGCAAGCTGCCACTGGTAAAGCGCCTGGACCGCGCAGCGGCGAGCCCGCACCCGTCCGTGGTTGCTGCGATTGCTGCCGGACATCCCGTGGCTCCGTCAGATCTGGCGCAGCACGGAAATCATTTCGATCGCGGTCGCCGCAGCTTCCCCGCCCTTGTTGCCGGCCTTGGTACCAGCGCGTTCGATGGCTTGCTCTATGGAGTCCACGGTCAGGACCCCGAAGATCACGGGCACTCCGCTGTCCGCCGCCGCAGCGGCGAGGCCGCTGGTGCAGGCGCCGGCCACGTGGTCGAAGTGGGGAGTCGATCCCCGGATGACCGCTCCGAGCGCAATCACGGCGTCCCAGTTGCCGCTGTTGGCAAGTTTGCGTACGGCCACTGGCAACTCGAACGCTCCGGGCACCTTCACGACCGTGACATCGCCGGGATCCACGCCGTGACGATGCAGGACATCGAGGCAGCCGGCCTGCAGTTGATCCACGATGAGGTGATTGAAGCGACTGCAGACCACTGCAATCCTGACGCTGCCGGTGACGACCAGCTTGCCTTCTATGATGTTCGGTTGGCTCATGCCTGGCACTCCTGAATCTGATGCATTGGGCTGGCGTAGGGAAACCGGGTGGGCGACACCTTCAGGTGACGTATTCGACGACTTCGAGCCCGAAGCCGGAGAGCGCATGGTAGCGCCGGGGGTTGCTCATGACACGCATCTTGCGCACGCCGAGATCCCCCAGGATCTGAGCACCCAGGCCGATCTGACGAAAATCAGCCGTCACGGCGCCTGCCTTGGGCTCCTGACGCTCGGGCACCTCGTTGTTTGAGAAGCGGAAGATCTGGCGCACGACTTCGTCATCATCGACCTGATTTCCAAGCACGATGACCACGCCTTCGCCGGCTTCCGCGACCCTGCGCAGGGCATCACGCAGCGGCCATCCTGCATCCTTGCGCACGCTCGCCGTGAGGTCCTGGATGGGATTGTAGATATGCACGCGCACCAGAGTCGGCCGTTCTGGTGACACATTGCCTTTCACCATGGCCAGATGCAGATCCCGGTGGATCGCATCCCGGTAGGCCACCAGCTTGAATTCACCGAACTCGGTCGGCAGCACCGACTCCGCCACGCGCTCCACGGTCTTTTCGTTCTCGATGCGGTAGCGGATGAGATCAGCGATGGTGCCAATCTTCATGTTGTGCTGTTGGGCGATCTTCTCCAGCTCGGGCCGGCGTGCCATGGTGCCGTCGTCGTTCAGGATCTCGACGATCACGGACGCCGGTTCCAGTCCTGCCAGCGTCGCGAGGTCGCATCCAGCCTCGGTGTGGCCGGCGCGTGTAAGCACGCCACCTTGCTGTGCCATGAGCGGAAAGATGTGTCCGGGCTGCACGATATCGCTGGCCTTGGCCTCGGGGGCAACCGCGGCCTGCACGGTGCGGGCGCGATCGGCGGCGGAAATGCCGGTGGTCACACCCTCGGCGGCCTCGATGGAAACCGTGAAATTGGTGCGGTGGGTGTAGTAGGTCTCCTGCACCATCAAGGGCAGGTTGAGGCGACGGCAGCGCGCCTCTGTCATGGTCAGACAGATGAGGCCCCGTCCGTAGCGCGCCATGAAGTTGATGTGTTCGGCTGTGCAGTGAGTGGCTGCAATCACGAAGTCTCCTTCGTTCTCGCGGTCCTCGTCGTCCATCATGATGACCATGCGGCCGGCGCGCAGATCGTCGATGATTTCCTGAGTCGTGTTCAGTGCCATGAAGATTCCATCTGCAAGTGAGGTGGGAACGGGGAGTGCCTGTGCTGGAGACCGCGACCCGGGGCCGATCAAGCGGGTTTGCCGGCCTCTGTCTGGGGGATCATCATGCGTTCGAGGTAGCGTGCAATGAGATCCACTTCGAGGTTGACGGGACTGCCCGCCACCAGATCATCGAGCGTGGTCTCGCGCAGGGTGTGGGGGATCAGCAGCAACTCGAAGTCGCACTCGTCCACCCCATTGACGGTGAGGCTCACGCCCTCCACGCAGATCGAGCCCTTGTGCGCGATGTAGCGCGCAAGCGGGCGTGGCGCACGGATTCGGAAATAGACATAGTCTGCGCGGGTTTCGCGCACCTGTACTTCCCCGACTCCGTCCACATGTCCGCTGACCAGGTGCCCGCCGAGACGATCGGCGAGCGACAGCGCCTTTTCGAGATTCACTCGGGAATTCACCGTGAGGCGCCCCAGTGAGGTATGCGCCAACGTTTCTGGTGACACATCGACCGTGAAAACCGTGCCGGCGAGAGAGGTCACCGTGAGACAGGGACCGGAGACCGCGATGCTGTCGCCAAGCTTGACGTCAGCGAGCGGCAGGGTGCCTGCGTCGATGGAAAGACGCATCTGCTGCTCGCCCTGCACAAGCGCACTGACACGGCCCACGGCCTGAATGATTCCGGTAAACATCCGGGCACTATCGGGGATGCACCCGGACCCGTCAAGGTGACTCGGGACGGAGTATCAGGCGCTGATCGCCCCCCACGCGCGCGACATCGACTACGGTCAGGCGGGGCGCTTCTGCAAGCGTGTGGAGGGCTGGCCAGTTGAACGCCGAACGCGCATCCGGCCCCAGCAATATCGGCGCAACATACAGCACGAGTTCGTCGACCAGCCCGGCGCGCAGGAAAGCCGCGGCCAGGATCGGGCCCGCTTCGACCATGAGATCATTGAGCTCGAGCGCGGCGAGCCGTGCGAGCAACGCGGCCAGATCGAGCCCGGCCCCAGCGCGCGCCAAGACTTCGACTTTTGCGCCCCGGTCGCGCAGTCGCTGGGCCCTGTCGCTCTCCGCGCCCTCCGTGCAGAAGACCCACACCTGACCAGGTGCAGCGAGAATCCGGGCCGTGGGGGGTGTACGCAAGGTGGAATCGAGCACGATGCGGGCAGGCGGGCGGCCACCCAGATCAAAACGGGGGTCCCGTACATCGAGCCCCGGATCATCGGCCAGCACGGTGCCACTTCCCGTCAGCACAGCGCAGCTCATGGCACGCAGGCGCTGGACGTCCTCGCGCGCCTCTTTGCCGGTTATCCATTGGCTCGCGCCGCTGGCGAGCGCCACTCGGGCATCGAGACTCATGCCGAGCTTGAGGGTGACGAAAGGACGGCCTTGCTCGCAGCGCATGAGAAAGCCGCGGTTCTGGGCACGGGCCTCCTCCGCCAGCAATCCTCCCTCACACGGGATCCCGGCCTCACGCAATGCCTGCGCACCGCCGCCGGACACACGGGGATTGGGGTCACCCGCAGCGTAGATGACTCTGGTGACCCCGGCCGCGATGAGGCCCTGCGCGCAAGGAGGGGTACGCCCGTGGTGGGCACAAGGCTCGAGCGTGACATAGGCGGTGGCGCCATGCGCTGCGGGCCCCGCTATCCTCAAGGCCGCGGCCTCGGCATGGTCCTCGCCCGCGCGGTAGTGGAAACCCTCGCCGACCACCCTGCCGTCCTTGACGAGCACACAACCGACGCGCGGATTGGGACGGGCGGAGTGCCGCCCACCCAGCGCCAGCTTGAGTGCACGCCGCATGTAGGCCCGATCCTGACGCGAAAAGTTTTGGGGCGTTCCAGGCATGTGTGTGCTAGGGCGCGCCGGCGTCATCGTTTGCGCGACGTGGGCTCGCTCGGGATCAGCGCAAGCTGCTGCTCGCGCAGATCCGGAGGGAGATCATTCTCCAGCCGCTCAATCTCCTCCAGGAAGGCCTTGACGTCCTCGAAGCTCCGATAAACCGACGCGAAACGCACATAGGCCACCTGGTCGAGACCGCGCAGGGCGTCCATCACATACTCGCCGATGCGGCGCGAATCGATCTCGCGCTCTCCTCCCTCGAGCATGCGGCGCTTGATGTGATTGACTGCGGCCTCGACCCGCTCCATCGCCACTGGGCGCTTTTCCAGCGCCTTGAGAATACCGCTGCGCAATTTCTCTTCGTGGAAGGTCTCCCGCCTGCCATCGCTCTTGACCACCCGCGGCAGGGTGAGCTCGGCGACTTCGTAGGTGGTGAACCGCGCCTTGCACTCCATGCATTCCCGCCGTCGCCGGATCTGATCACCCTCACCGAGGAGACGCGAGTCTATGACCCGCGTATCCGGATGCGTGCAGAACGGACAATGCATGGCGCGCCGACCTCAGGCTGGGCGATAGACCGGGTACTGCCGGCAGAGCTCGGTCACCTGGCCGCGCACCCGCCCGAGCATCGCCGCATCGTCCATGTGCTCGAGTACGTCGCACATCCAGCCGGCCAGCGCCTTCGCATCCGCTTCGTTGCAACCCCGCGTGGTCATGGCTGGGGTCCCGATGCGGATGCCGCTGGTGACGAAAGGTGACTGGGGATCATTGGGCACCGCGTTCTTGTTCACGGTGATGTGAGCCGCGCCGAGTGCTGCATCGGCAGCCTTGCCGGTGAGCCCCTTGGGGCTCAGATCGACGAGAAAGAGATGGTTGTCCGTACCGCCCGACACCACCTTGAACCCGCGCGAGAGGAAAGTTTCCGCCATGGCCTTGGCATTGCGCAGCACCTGTTCCTGGTAGCTGCGGAAGTCCGGCTCCATTGCTTCCTTGAAGGCCACGGCCTTGCCGGCGATCACGTGCATCAAAGGCCCGCCCTGAATCCCGGGGAAAACCGCCGAATTCAGCTTGCGGGCGATTTCCTCGTTGGCGCGCGCCATGATGAGGCCGCTGCGGGGGCCTCGGAGCGTCTTGTGCGTGGTCGTGGTGGTGACATCCGCCACCGAGACCGGGTTGGGATAGAGTCCGACTGCCACCAGCCCCGCCACATGCGCGATGTCGGACACCAGATAGGCGCCGACTTCATCGGCGATCTCGCGGAACTTCGCCCAGTCCAGAATCCGGGAGTAGGCGGAGAATCCCGTCATGAGGAGCCGCGGCTTGTGTTCGCGGGCGAGGCGCGCGACCTGGTCGTAGTCGATGTGTCCGGTCGCCGCATCGAGCCCGTACTGCACGGCGCGGTAGGTCTTGCCGGAGAAATTCACGCTGGCACCGTGGGTAAGGTGTCCACCCTCGGCGAGACTCATCCCGAGCACACAATCTCCTGCATTCATCAGCGCGAGATAGACAGCGCCGTTGGCCTGCGAACCTGAATGCGGCTGGACGTTGGCATAGGCGGCACCGAACAAGGCCTTGGCGCGTTCGATGGCCAGCACTTCAACCACATCGACGTGCTCGCAGCCGCCGTAATAGCGCTTGCCCGGATAGCCCTCGGCGTACTTGTTGGTCAGCAGCGAGCCCACCGCCTCCAGTACCCGCGGGCTGGTGTAGTTTTCGGAGGCAATAAGCTCCACATGATCTTCCTGTCGCTGGGTCTCGGCGGCCATCGCGGCCGCCAGCTCCGGGTCAAACCCGCTGATGCGCATCTCCTGGCTGAACATGACGTGTTACCTCAAGGCGAAGACAAAATCTGCCGTGCCGGGCGCGACTTGCGGACAGTCTCGCGGGCAGGGGATCCAAGGGGCGACGGACGCAGGCCCCGGGGCAGCGCGCAGTGCATGGGAGCAATGTTCGTGGCAGCGCAGCAAGTTGAGGATTATTTCGTATTCACCCTGCAAGCTCAATCCGGGCGCGGCCTGCCTTCAGCCGCCCAGTCCGCTACAATCGCCCTCCCCCGCATTCTCTCCAGCCGGATTCCCGCATGAACACCGCCGACCAATTCTTTGCCCGTGCCGAGGCCCTGCTTGCCCGTCTCGAACGTCTGGTGCCCGACAGCACGCCACCACCGCTGGAGGATGGGGTGGCCTGGCGGTGGCGTCGCCACAACGGAGTGGGCCGGCTCAAGGCCATCCGGCACTTCAACGCGGTGTCGATGGACGACCTGCAACATATCGATTTCCAGCGCGACGAGCTCGATCGCAACACCCGTCAGTTCCTGGCGGGCCTGCCCGCCAACAACGCGCTGCTGTGGGGGCCGCGGGGTACCGGCAAGTCTTCGCTGGTGAAGGCCTTGTTCAACCGCCATGTGGACGCCGGTTTGCGGGTGGTGGAGGTGGATCGCAACGATCTCGTCGACCTGCCTGAAATCGTCGAACTGCTGGCAGGGCGCCCCGGCCACTACATCGTGTTCTGCGATGATCTGTCCTTCGACGAGCACGACTCGACCTACCGCGCGCTGAAAACCGTGCTGGATGGCTCGATCTCCGCCACGCCCGGCAACATGCTGATTTACGCCACCTCCAACCGGCGGCACCTGGTGCCGGAACGCCTCAGCGATAATCAGGATGCACGATGGGTGGAGGGCGAAGTCCACCAGAGCGAAGCGGTGGAAGAAAAAATCTCCCTCTCGGAACGCTTCGGCCTGTGGCTGTCCTTCCATCCCTACAACCAGGATCGCTACCTCGACATCGTCACCCACTGGCTGGGGACCTTCGGCATCAATCCTGCACTTGATCCGGAATGCGAACGCGCGGCACTGCAATGGGCCCTGCTGCACGGCTCGCGCAGCGGTCGCTCGGCCTTCCAGTTCGCGAAGGACTGGGCCGGCCGCCGCGCCGTCGAGGGGGCGACACGCCCATGACCGACACCGATCTGGAAGACATCCGCCGCGCGCGGGCCGAGGCGGATCTGCTCTATTCAAAAGAGCAGATCGACGACGCAGTGCGTGCCATGGGCAATCGCATCACCGACCGGCTGGGGAGCGATCTGCCACTGCTGCTGGTGACCATGACCGGCGGGCTGGTGCCCGCCGCCCTGCTCTTGCCGCATCTCGATTTTCCGCTGCAGCTCGACTACATCCATCTCACGCGCTACGGCAATGCCCTGAGTGGCGGAGAGATCAACTGGCTCAAACGTCCACCTTCACACGTGTCCGGCCGCTCCGTGCTGATCATCGATGATCTGCTGGACCTTGGATTGACCCTGCAGTCCGCGGTCGAGGAATGCGAACGGCTGGGCGCGCGGGAAGTCATGACGGCTGTACTGGTGCACAAGGAAGTCGCAAACAGACCGGGCTTGAGGCAGACGGACTTCCATGCCCTCAGCACGCCGGATCGCTATCTGTTCGGTTATGGCATGGACTACAAGAGCTGGTGGCGCAATGGCCCCGGCATCTATGCGGTGAGGGGCACATGAACAGTATCGGGATCATTGGCGGCAGTGGACTCGATCAACTCGCCGCGCTTACCGACGTGCGCGCCCGACGCGTCACCACTGCATGGGGCGAGCCTTCCGCGCCGCTGCTTGAGGGCCGCCTGGACGGTACACCGGTGGTCTTTCTGCCGCGCCATGGTTCTGCCCATCACCTGCCTCCCCACCGCATCAATTACCGCGCAAATATCGCCGCGCTGCGCGATGCGGGCGTGAAGGAGATATTCGCTGTCGCCGCGGTGGGTGGCATCGGACGCGAAGCAGCGCCCGGAGCCCTGGTGATTCCGGATCAGATCATCGATTACACCTGGGGCCGCGAGCACACCTTCCACGATGGCCTCGATGGGCAGGTGGAACATGTCGAGTTCGGAGAGCCCTTCTGTCCCACCCTGCGTAGCAGCCTCCTCGAGGCGGCGCGCGAGCTCGGGCAGCCCTTGGTGTCGCAAGGGTGCTACGGCGCAACCCAGGGACCAAGACTGGAGACTGCGGCGGAAATCGCACGCATGGCGCGGGACGGGTGCACTTTGGTCGGCATGACCGGCATGCCGGAGGCAGCGCTCGCGCGTGAAGCAGGTCTCTCTTATGCGAGCTGCGCACTCGTCGTGAACTGGGCGGCTGGCCTCAGCGCCGAGCCCATTACCATGGAAGACATCCTGCGCGAGCTGCGCGAGGGCATGGGCCGGGTGCTGCGTGTGCTCAGCGCGACGGTGCGCCTGCGGCGGGCTGCAGCAAAGGATTGAGTGGAAGGACACCTTCGGAGGATGAAGGGCTGGCGCCGGGCGGCGCATACGCGGTGACCTGGAGAATCACGCCTACCAGGGGATGATCCAGGTAATGCAGGTCGCCCTCCACCATGGCACGGCTCTCGCCGAGCAGGATCGAGGCCTCCACCGTATGTGCGACAAAGCGGGAGTCCAGCCGAAAACCGGGCCCCGCGGGGGTGAGATTCACCGCGCCTTCGACGAAAGGCCTGGGCGCTCCGCCCCCGCCCGAGGCTTCGACCTGTGACGCGAGATAGATCGGCCTGCCCTCACCCGCCCGTTGGCGCCAGCCCGTATGAAACAGCAGATCCACGCGGCCGGTTCGCACCAGTGCCTGTCGCGCCCCGGCCAGCCGCAATTCATGGGCGGGCAGCGTCTGCCAAGCTGTCGGGCCGCTCGTTGCCGCGGAATCTTCAGGTGCCGGGGCGAGCCGCAGCGCTTGCGAAAAATCAGGCAGCGCCGGCGCGGGCGACCAGGCACTGTTTTCTTCGACGCTGTAACGGAATGCCAAGACTTCCACCTGATACCAGTCGGCCGCGCTCGCGTCCCGCGCAGCCACCGCGGCTGCCAGTGCCAGCCACAGGCAAAGCAGGGTTTGTGGCAGGCCGCTCATTGCAGCCGCTGCAGGAGGTTGTCGAGTTCAGCGAAGCGCGAGCCCGCATCAGGCATGTCGAACTTGAGGCGCAGCTTGTCCTGACCCTCGAGGCGATACCGGTTCACGGTCTGGATGAGCTTGATCACCTTGGTCGGATCGACTTCGGGATTGCTGCGGAATTCCACCACCCCGCCGGTACGCCCAAGATCGATGCGCCGAATCCCGAGCCGATTGGCGGCAAGCTTGCAGGCCGCGACGCGGAACAGGTTGTGCACCGGCTCCGCACAGTCGCCGAATCGGTCGATGACCTCTTCCTTCAGGTTCTCCAGCTCCTGTTCATCCGGCGCGCTCGCGATGCGCTTGTACAGGATGAGTCGGGCATGGACATCGGGCAGGTATTCCTCCGGCAGCAAGGCGGGAATATGGAGTTCAACTTCGGTCGCACGCGATTCCTGATCCTCGAAATTCACCTGCCGGCCGGACTTGAGAGCAGAGACCGCACGATTGAGGAGATCGGTATACAGGCCGAAGCCGATTTCCTGGATCTGTCCGCTCTGCTCCTCGCCCAGGATCTCGCCAGCCCCGCGGATTTCCATGTCATGCGTGGCAAGGGTGAACCCGACGCCGAGATCCTCCATCGCTTCCATCGCCTCCAGCCGCTTCACGGCATCGGCCGAAATCGCCTTGCGTGGCGGGGAGATGAGGTAGGCGTAGGCGCGATGATGCGAGCGGCCCACCCGGCCGCGCAGCTGGTAAAGCTGTGCCAAGCCGAACCGATCCGCACGATTGATGATGATGGTATTGGCATTCGGCACATCGATGCCGGTCTCGATGATCGTCGTGCAGACCAGCACATTGCAGCGGCGGTGGTAGAAATCGAGCATGACCTGTTCAAGGTCACGCTCCCGCAGTTGCCCGTGTGCAAACTGTACTCTTGCTTCCGGCACCAGCGCCGCCAGCTCGATCGCCAGCTTCTCGATGGTTTCCACCTCGTTGTGCACGAAGTACACCTGCCCGCCACGCGAGATTTCACGCAATATGGCCTCGCGGATGATCTCATCCGACCATTCGTAGATGAAGGTCTTGATCGCCAGCCGCTTGGACGGTGGGGTTGCGATCACTGACAGTTCCCGCGTGCCGGACAAGGCCATGTTGAGCGTACGGGGGATGGGCGTTGCCGTGAGCGTGAGGATGTCGACTTCGGTGCGCAGCGCCTTGAGCTGCTCCTTCTGGCGCACACCGAAGCGATGTTCTTCATCGATGATGACGAGGCCCAGATTCTTGAACTTGATGTCACGTCCGAGCAGTTTGTGAGTGCCAACCACGATATCCACCGTGCCATCGGCCAGACCCGCGCGTGCGGCGCGCGAAGCCTGTGCCTCGCTGAAGCGTGACATCTGCTCGATGCGCACGGGCCAGTCGGCAAAGCGATCCTTGAAGGTCTGATAATGCTGCTGGGCGAGCAGCGTGGTCGGCACCAGCACCACCACCTGGCGCCCGTCATTCACGGCGACGAATGCCGCCCGCATCGCAACCTCGGTCTTGCCGAAGCCGACGTCACCGCACACCAGCCGATCCATGGGCTGGCCGCGCTGCATGTCTGCGGTCACAGCCTCGATGGCAGCGAGCTGATCGGGTGTCTCCTCGAACGGAAAACCCTGTTCGAAGGCAAGGAAGGCATTCCTGTCGACACTGAAGCCATGCCCCTTGCGCGCTGCGCGACGGGCATGAATCTCCAGCAGCTCTGCCGCCACATCACGGATTCGCTCCGCCGCCTTGCGCCGTGCCTTGTCCCACTGGCCGCTACCGAGTTTGTGCAGGGGTGCGCGGTCAGGATCGATGCCCGTATAACGGCTGATCAATCCCAGCGACGACACCGGGATGTAGAGCTTGTCGCCGTCGGCGTATTCGAGCTTGATGTACTCATTGGCGGTGTCACCCGCCGTCAGGACTTCAAGTCCCAGATACCGGCCAATGCCGTGATACTCGTGCACGACGGGCGCGCCAATGCGCAGCTCGGCGAGATTGCGCACGACTGCCTCGGAGTCAACATTGCTGCGCCGACGCCGACGCTTCTGGGCCGCGCGCTCACCAAACAGCTGACTCTCGGTGACTACCGCGAGTGAGGGCTCCTCGATCTCCACACCCTCGGCAAGCGGCGCCACTGCGAGACCCAGGGCACAATCCCCCTCGAGGAACTCCTGCCAGGAGGCAACCGGCTTTAGCGGCAGCTGGTGGCGGCTGAAGAGCTCCGAGATGGTTTCGCGACGGCCATTCGATTCCGCGACGATCAGTACGCGTCCCGGATAGCGGGCGACGTAATCACTGATCGCGCCCAAGGGTTCGCGTGCCCGCGTATCGATGGGCAAGCGCATCGCAGGCCGGGTTGCAAAGCGCAATCCTTGCGCGCGATCCGCCCATTCCTCTCCGCCCAGGGCAACACGGGGATAGGCAGCAAGACGCTCCTGGGTCTCGGGCCAGTTCAGGAACAGGCGCTTCGGCGGCAGCAGGGGGCGTTCGATATCGTGACGCAACTGTTCGTAACGCTCGTCCACCGTATGCAGGAAACCCTCGGCACCAGCACCGACATCTCCATCGAGCAGGAAGAGCGCATTCCCTGGAAGATAATCAAAAAGCGTTGAGACCTCGTCGAAGAACAGCGGCAGGTAATACTCGATGCCTGCCGGTGCGAGGCCGTTGCACACGTCTTCGAAGATCGGACACGCCGAGGCGCGTCCCTCGAAGGACAGCCGCCACTGTCGCTTGAACGTGGTGATGGCTTCTGGGGTGAGAGGGAACTCCCGCGCGGGCAGCAATTCAAGGCGATCAATCTGCGTGGTCGAGCGCTGGGTTTCAACGTCAAAAAGACGCAGGGTTTCGATGTCTTCATCGAAGAGGTCGATGCGGAAAGGGTTGGGCGCCCCCATGGGGAACACATCGATGATGGAGCCGCGAATGGCGAAGTCTCCATGGTCCATCACCTGGGGTACATGCCGGTAACCGGCTTCGCTCAAGCGGGTGCGAAAGCTTTCGCGGTTCAGGCGATCACCGGTCTTCAGCATGAAGCTCTGGCCCTGCAACCAGGCTCGAGGCGGCAGTCGATGCAGCAGCGATCCCACCGAAATGATGAGACAGCCGGTACGCTGCGCAGACAGGCGGCTCAGGGTGGAGACGCGATCGGAGACGATGTCCTGGAACGGGCTGAAACGGTCGTAAGGCAGGGTTTCCCAGTCGGGCAGGTGCAGTACGGGAACTTCGGGTGCGAAAAAAGGCAGCTCCGCGTCGTACTGGACCGCCGTCGCCGAATCCGGACACACCAGCACCGTCATGCCCGCGTGCTGGCGTACGGCTTCGGCAATGGCAAGAGAACGTCCCGCGCCAAAGAGTCGGGTCCAGTAGCGCGTGGTCTCGCCCCGTCCCGGCAGCGGGGGCGCGAGCGGGCTGATGCGAACCTGATCATCCATGCCCGGACACTCCGGAGGCAACGCGTCGTTCAAGCATGGCGGGCGGCAGGGCCTATCTCGTCGAGGATGGCGGCCAGTGCGGCGCGCGGATTCTGCGCCCGTGTGATGGGCCGCCCCACCACCAGGTAATCACCGCCCGCCCCGACCGCACTGGCCGGAGTGGCAACGCGTTGCTGGTCGTCCAGGCTGGCTTCCGCTGGCCGGATGCCGGGTGTCACGGTCAGGAAGCCGGCACCACATTCATGTTTAACGGAGGCGATCTCCTGCGGGGAACAGACCACACCGTCCAGACCGCAGTCACGTGCGAGCCGGGTCAGGCGCAGCACCTGTTGTTCCGGATTGTCCTTGATCCCGACGGCTGCAAGCTCCGCCGCGTCCAGGCTGGTCAGCACGGTCACGGCTATCAGCAACGGCCTGTGCGCGCATCCGGCAACGGCATCCCGCGCAGCGCGCAGCATGGCCGGCCCCCCACTGGCATGCACGTTCACCATCCACACTCCGAGAGCCGCCGCTGCGCGGCAGGCGCCCGCGACGGTATTCGGGATATCGTGGTACTTCAAATCAAGGAATACCGGCCTGCCCCGGGCTACCAGGGTGCGCACGATGGAGGGACCTTCACGGGTGAACAGTTCCTTGCCTACCTTCACCGCGTACGGCGCATCACCGAGTGTCGTGACCAGCGCCAGTGCTTCATCGGCAGTGGAGTGATCGAGCGCCACGATGACGCGAGGGGAGTTGTTCATTCGCCTTCTATTCCGAGGATGGGTTTGATTTTGTTCCAGGACTTGCAGCTCGGGCATTGCCAGTAGAGCGACCGCCCCGAAAAGCCGCATTGTCCGCATTGATAGGCAGCCTTGGTGGCAATCAGGCGCTGCGCCGTTTCCAACAGGATCTGCAGATCCTCATGGGATTCGCCGCGCACGCCCCGCAGTGCATAGTCGATCAGTCGCTCGATGCCCTTGAGCGTTGGACGGATTTTCAGCTCCTGCACCACATAGCGCTTGGCCTCCTCAACGCCCTCATGCTCATCAACCAGCGCGGCCACGGCAAGCATGGGGGACGTGGCCATGCGCTGCCCTGCCAGTCGTTCGAGATAATCCCGAAACTCCTGCATGCGACCCAGCTCGCGGTAGCAGCGCTCCAGCGGCTGCAGGGTCTCGCCAATCAGTTCCGAATCCTGGTGTTCGACGCGTTTCAGGGCCTGGATGGCTCGCTCGAACTCGCGCTGGCCGATTGCAAGCGCCGCCAGCATGAGGCTCGCCCGCACGCAGCGCCGATCCGCACTGAGTGCACGTTCGAGCAGCTCGCGCGCCTCGGTTCGCTGCTGCGCATCGAGTGCAAGCTGGGCTTGTTCACACAGGAACTGCGCGCGTTCCGCGCTGAGATTGTCGCCGTTGACGCTTTCCAGGCGCGCACTGAACTCCAGCGCCTTGGGCCAGTCGCGTTCCTGCTGGTAGATGTCGAGCAGATGCCGCAGCGCTGCGCCCTGGTACAGGCCGAGGTCCAGCAATTCGAGAAACAGGCTTTCGGCACGATCGAGCAGCCCCGAGCGCATGTAATCCAGGCCGAGTTCCAGCAGAGCCTGTCCCCGTTGCGGCAAATCGAGGCTGGTGCGGGCGACGAGATTCTGATGGATGCGGATGGCGCGATCGACCTCGCCTCTGCGGCGAAAGAGGTTGCCGAGTGCGAGATGGGTTTCAATGGTGTCCGCCTCAACCTCGAGCACGCGCACGAAGACTTCGATGGCCTTGTCCGGACGATCATGGAGCAGGTAGTTCAAACCCTTGAAATAATCACTCGCTATCTGCTGCTTGTGCTCGCGCAGCGCTGTCGCCGTGGACAGGGGTTCCCGGCGACCGAAATACCACCCCGAAAGGGCGGCAACCGGCAATAACAGCGCGGTCAGGAAGAAAAGCTGCTCAGCGTCCACCCGAAGCCTCTCCCGGAGCGGGCTGGGAGGGGGTGGGTGCGGTGGCGGGAGCAAGCAGGCTGGCCCGTTTCTGCTCGCGCTGCAGGGCGCGGTGCTTGAGCCAGAGATCTGGCAGCAGCGCGAGAGCGCCCAGCATGGCGCCCCCCATCAAGGCCGCGACCACCACCCATGACAGCGGCGCATCGAATTGAGCCAGGTAGAGATCGACATGCACGGTGCCGTGATTGCGGCTGTGGAAGGCGAGCCCGAGCACAACGGCTGCCAGCGCAATCAGCAGCCTTACCATGCGCGACGCTCAGCGGTGGTCTGCCACCACCAGACCTGCCCTACAGCGGGCAGGGATTCAATCGTCATCGTCCTCGTCTGCATCATTTGCGGAGGCGGCACGGCCACGTTCGATCGTGGCGTCATCGAGGGCGTTGACCCGCTCTCGCAATTCCTTGCCCGGCTTGAAATGCGGCACGTACTTGGCAGGAAGCGAGACAGGATCACCACTCTTGGGATTGCGTCCCAGACGGGGGGGGCGATAGTGAAGGGAGAAGCTGCCAAAGCCGCGAATCTCGATACGCTTGCCGGAAGCTAGGGTCTGGCCCATCTGCTCCAGCATGGTCTTGACCGCCAGTTCGACATCGCGATAGCCAAGCTGAGTCTGCTTGCGCACAAGAATTTCAATCAACTCGGACTTGGTCATTCCCGTTCTCGCTTGATCGTCGCCGTTGCGCGCCGGAACAGCGGGACCGCCCCCTCAGGCTACGGTCCCGCCTACCGCCGGTCGAGGCCCGGCCCTACCGGTTTTCGAGCTGCTCGCGCAGCAGATCACCCAGCTTGGTAGTGCCCGAGTATTCGGTATCCGAACCGTACTCCTGCAGGGCAGTGGCTTCGTCGTCGCTTTCCTTCGCCTTGATCGACAGGTTGATGACGCGGCGCTTGCGGTCGACGCCAACGATCATCGCTTCGATCTCCTCACCTTCCTTCAGCACCTTGCGGGCATCGTCGACCTGATCGCGACTGATTTCGCTGGCGCGAATCACGCCCTCGATGCCGTCGCCCAGATTGATGGTTGCGGACTTGGCATCCACCGCCATGATGATGCCCTTGACCACTGTTCCCTTGCCGCTGTCGGCGAGGTAGGAGGAGAAGGGATCCTGTGCAAGCTGCTTCACGCCCAGCGAGATACGCTCACGCTCGGCATCGACCGCCAGCACCACGGTGTCGATCTCGTCACCCTTCTTGAAGTTGCGCACGGCTTCCTCGCCCGGGATGTCCCAGGACAGGTCGGAGAGATGCACGAGGCCGTCGATACCGCCTTCCAGGCCGATGAAGATGCCGAAGTCGGTGATGGACTTGATCACGCCGCTGACGCGATCGTTCTTGTTGTTGGTAGCTGCGAACTCTTCCCAGGGATTGGAACGGCACTGCTTCATGCCGAGCGAGATGCGGCGGCGCTCCTCGTCGATGTCGAGGACCATGACTTCCACTTCCTGGCCGAGGTGCACCACCTTGGAGGGATGGACGTTCTTGTTGGTCCAGTCCATCTCGGACACGTGGACCAGACCTTCCACGCCCTCCTCGATCTCCACGAAACAGCCGTAATCGGCAATGTTCGTGACCGTACCGAAGAGACGGGCGTGCTCCGGATAGCGGCGGGAGATATCCACCCACGGATCGTCACCCAGCTGCTTGAGGCCCAGCGAGACGCGAGTGCGCTCGCGATCGAACTTGAGAACCTTGACCGTGATTTCTTCACCAATGCTGACCACTTCGGACGGATGCTTGACGCGCTTCCACGCCATGTCCGTGATATGCAGCAGGCCGTCGATGCCACCGAGATCGATAAAGGCGCCGTAGTCGGTAAGATTCTTGACCAGGCCTTTGCAGATCGCGCCTTCCTTGAGGCTCTCGAACAGCGCTTCGCGCTCGGCGGAATTTTCGCTCTCCACCACTGCGCGGCGGGACACGACCACGTTGTTGCGCTTGCGATCGACCTTGACCACCTTGAATTCGAGCGGCTTGCCTTCGAGGTAGCTGGTGTCGCGCACCGGACGCACATCCACCAGGGAGCCAGGGAGAAACGCACGAATGGTCGTGATGTCGACCGTGAAACCACCCTTGACCTTGTCGCTGATCACACCGGTAACGGTCTGTCCGGCCTCGCAGGCCTTCTCGAGTTCGTCCCAGGCCTTGGCGCGCTTGGCCTTGTCACGCGAGAGGCGGGTCTCACCGTAACCGTCCTCCACTGCGTCCAGCGCCACATCGACCACATCGCCAACGGCGATTTCGAGCTCGCCCTTGGCATTGCGGAACTGGTCGGCGGGAATCACGCCTTCGGACTTGAGGCCGGCGCTGACGATCACGAAATCCGCCCGGATCTCGACCACCGTGCCCTGCACGATGGTGCCGGGCTTCATCTTGGTCTGGGTGAGGCTCTGCTCGAACAGGTCGGCAAAGCTTTCTGACATCACTGCTTCTGAAGTACTCACTGTGTTTTCTCGTTCTGGCGCGGACAGGAACGGCGAAGTGCCGCGATCGCGGCGTGGGCGTGGCCGTCCCCACCTTTGTCAGGGTTGGGGGTTGAACAAACGGACATCCGGTCTTGCGCGGTCTCTGAGTCAGGTGAGGCCGCGTTGGCGCACCAGGTGCATCACGCGGTCTTTCACTTCGGCAATCCCGAGCAGGGTCGTATCAAGAATCTCGGCGTCTGGCGCGGGTACGAGTGGCGCTATGGCGCGGGTCGCATCACGTTCGTCGCGGGCGCGGATGTCCTCCAAGAGCGCCGCGAAACTAACATCATTTCCCTTGCCCTTCAACTGCTTATAACGCCTCTCCGCACGGGTCTCGGCAGTGGCGGTGAGAAAGATCTTGAGCGGGGCGTCGGGAAAGACCACCGTACCCATGTCCCGCCCGTCAGCCACCAGCCCGGGTGCCTCGCGCATCGAGCGCTGGCGTGCGAGCAGGGCCTGCCGCACCGGGGGACAGGCCGCCACGCGTGAGGCCGCATCCCCGATGTGCTCGGTACGCACGGCGCGCGTGACATCCTCCCCCTCGAGGCGAATCTCGAGGTCATCGGCCAAGGGCCTGAACTCCACCGGCAGACCAGCGGCCAGCGGGGCGAGGCTGGCCGCGTCGTCCAGGGCCACGCCGCGCTTCAGGGCGAGAAAACCGACCAGGCGATAGAGCACCCCGCTGTCCAGGAAATGCCAACCGAGTTGCGCCGCAAGCCGCAGGCAGAGAGTGCCCTTGCCGGTGCCGCTGGGGCCATCGACGGCGATGACAGGGGGCTGGGCAGCCATGTGCCCTCAGATCCGCAGGCCAGCCGCGCGGGCCAACGGCACGAAGTCCGGGAAGGAGGTAGCGATTGCCGAGGCCCCGTGGAGAGTGATGTCGGACTCGGCTCGGAGGCTGGCCATGGCGAAGGCCATGGCGATGCGATGGTCGCCGTGCGCCTCGATGGTTCCGCCGCCCAGGCTTGGTGAACCGTCGATGATCATGCCGTCCGGCAGGGTCTCGACCGTCACCCCGAGCGTACGCAGGCCGCGCGCCATGGTCTCGATGCGGTCGCTCTCCTTGTGCCGCAGTTCCTCCGCGCCGGTGATCACGGTGCGGCCATGGGCGCAGGCCGCGGCCACGAACAGGGCGGGAAACTCATCGATGGCGAGCGGCACCAGATCAGGGGGAATCTCGGCCCCATGCAATTCAGCCGGGTGCACCGTGATGTCGGCCACCGGCTCACCGCCCACTTCGCGCGGGTTGTCCAAAGTAAGCTGCGCCCCCATGAGACGCAGGATGTCGAGCACTCCGGTGCGGGTGGGATTGATGCCGACGGCCCGCACGGTCAGGTGTTCGCGGCCATGCAGGGCAGCCCCGACCAGAAAAAACGCCGCGGACGAAATATCTGCCGGCACCATGATCCGGTTTGCGCGCAGGGTCTGACCGCCCTTGATGCAAACCTTTGCACCAGACTGCCGGACTTCCACCCCGAAGCCGCGCAACATGCGCTCGCTGTGATCACGGGTGACGGCGGGTTCGGTGACGCAGGTTTCACCTTCGGCAAACAGTCCAGCCAGCAGCAGGGCGGACTTCACCTGCGCGCTTGCGACCGGCAGCACATAGTCGATTCCACGCAGCGCGCTCCCGCCGTGGATGCGCAGCGGTGGCGTGCCCTGCGCTGCGGTGTCGATCCGTGCACCCATCAGGGCAAGCGGCTCGGTGACCCGGCGCATGGGTCGTCGGCACAGGGAATCATCGCCACTCAGGATGGCAGGCAGTCCCGCACCTGCCACGATGCCACACAGGAGGCGCATGGACGTGCCAGAATTTCCACAGTCCAGTACCTCGGTGGGCGCGCGCAGGCCCTTCAGGCCGACCCCGTGGACGCGCAGCAGGCGGCCGCCTTCCAGTTCCTCGATCTGCACGCCCATGGCGCGAAACGCGCCCATGGTGGCGCGGACATCCTCCCCCATGAGGCAATCCCGCACCTCGGTGACCCCCTCGGCCAGGGCTCCCAGCATCACCGACCGATGCGAAATCGACTTGTCGCCCGGGACCGTGAGGCTGCCTTGCAGACGCCCACCGGGCCGCGCAATGAGGATGTCGTTGCTCACCGTCTGCCACTCCTCTGCAGGTAGGCGTCGCGTACCTGCTTGGCACGCATGAACAGGGCCTCCAGGGCAGCACCATCCCCGCGGGCGATGGCCAGTCTCAAGTCATGGAACGTTGTTTCGAAGCGCGCGCACAGCACCTCCAGCGCCTCGCGGTTCTGTAGCGCGATGTCGCGCCACATCTCGGGATTGCTGGACGCGATGCGGGTGAAGTCGCGAAAGCCCCCGGCTGCATAATCAAGGATGGAACCCTCGCCATCGCCGAGGCCCGCCAGACAATCCACCAGCGCATAGGCCAGCATGTGCGGCAGATGGCTGGTGGCCGCGAGTACCTCGTCGTGATGGGCAGGACTCATGTCTACCACCTCGGCGCCAGTCGCGGCCCACATGTCCCGCACGGCTTCCAGCGCCGCCGGCAAGGTCTCTTCGACGGGAGTCAGGATCACGCGATGCCGTTCGTAGAGATCGGGATTTGAGGCTTCAACACCGCTGCGCTCCCCGCCGGCGATGGGATGACCCGGCACGAAGCGGGGAAAGTGCTTGCCAAGCGCGAGACGTGCATCGGCAACGAGGCCGGCCTTGGTGCTGCCCACATCGGTCACGATGGACGTGGCGTCCAGTACCGGGGCAATACGCTCGAGGATTCCCCGGGTCGCGCCCAAGGTGACTGCAACCACCACCATGTCGGCATTCGCTACAGCCTCGGCTGCATCGTGGGTGTAGCGATCAAGTACACCCAGCGCCACCCCCTGTTGCAGGTTGTGCGCGTCGCGGCCGCAGCCCACCACCTCACCCACCAGCCCACGCTGACGCAGGGCCGCAGCCAGCGAGCCGCCGATAAGGCCGACGCCAATGATCGCCAGACGCTGGATCATGAAATCAGAGCACTGCCCGCGGATAGGAGCCGAGGATGCGACATGTGGAAGTATGGCGGGCCACCTCGGCCAATGCCGCGGCAACCGGGGCATCCTGTTGATGACCTGCGATGTCCACGAAGAAGACGTACTCCCAGGTGCCCTGCCGCAATGGCCGGGACTGGATGCGGCTCATGCTGATACCTGCCTGTGAGAAGGCCTGCAGTACTTCGCTCAAGGCACCTGCGCGGTTGGGCGTGCCGAATACCAGGGACGTGATGTCATCACCGGTTGGTCCCACCGGATCGCGTCCCAGCACCAGGAAGCGCGTGGTGTTGTCGGCCTGATCCTCGATGTTGGAGGCGAGCGTGGGCAGGTCGTAGAGGGCCGCCGCAATGGTGCCGGCGATTGCCGCCGCGTCGGGCTCGTCCACAACGCGCCGCGCGGCTTCGGCATTGCTGCTGGTGGCGATGCGTTCAGCACCCGGGCAATGCGCATCCAGCCAGCGACGGCACTGGGCGAGCGCCTGACTGTGCGCATAGACCCGACTTACCGCCGCTGCAGCGGTTGCGCGCGACAGGAACTGGTGATGCACCGGCAGAATCACTTCACCACACAAGGTGAGGGCCGAGGCTCGGATCGCATCGTGCGATTGGTTGACCGGGCCTTCCAGGGAATTTTCTATGGGCAGGACGCCGAAATGGGCGGAGCCCGCCTCGACTTCGCGAACAATGTCATCGATGTTCGCCACCGGCAGGAAGTGTGCGGCACTGCCGAAGTGTTTCTCCGCAGCGGCATGGGTGTAGGTGCCGGCCGGCCCGAGATAGGCCACGCGCAGCGGCTCTTCCAGGGCCAGACAAGCCGACATGATCTCGCGCACGATGCGCACCACATGGGCTGCGGGCAGCGGGCCGGGATTGTCGTCTCGCACCCGACGCAGCACTTCGGCCTCGCGCTCCGCCCGGTAGAGCATGGTGGCGGCACCACCCTGGCGTTTGATGCGTCCGATTTCGATGGCTTGAGTGGCGCGCTCATTGATGAGGCGCAGGATTTCCCGGTCGATGGCGTCGATCTTGGCCCGTGCAGCCTTGAGCGCGTCTTCCTCCCGCATCACTGCCCAGCCTCGTCCTCGCCTTCGTCCCCTCCTTCAGCTCCGTCATCCGGGCCGCCGCCGGTATCGGCGATGGGCTCCATACCGATGAGCTTCTCACCATCACCCAGTGAGATGAGACGCACCCCCTGGGTATT
>Ga0315906_10002444_pt1 | contig 25940 bp, 19 predicted proteins | sample LakEriMetagenome_4_FD_203526 | JGI IMG/M metagenome (GOLD analysis project Ga0315906, IMG submission 203526) | Freshwater fungal communities from buoy surface, Lake Erie, Ohio, United States - Buoy 2 MA122 | ecosystem: Environmental > Aquatic > Freshwater > Lake > Lake biofilm | place: USA...
TTACTGTCCTATGCAATCAACTACTACTCCTGTTACGCCTTGCGAGCTTTGTGGATCAAGAAAGCAAACCTTATTTTCCAACTTACCTGAATCTCATTTATGTTCGATTTCAGAGGTTAAAAATCATGTTGGACACCGGAGAGGCCAAATTTTATATTACGAAGGAACCAAACCCTTGGGCATTTTTTGCATCAATGCCGGCGTGGTGAAAGTCTATAAGACTGCATCCAATGGCAAGGAACAAATTCTCCATCTAGCCAAAAGAGGTGATTTTTTGGGTTATGCTGCCTTGCTTGGAGAAGAGAATTACACCAATTCGGCTATGATTATTGAAGATGCGCGGATTTGCTTTGTGCCAAGGGATGCATTTTTAAATGCACTCGTAAAAAACATGGAGTTTTTCAAAAAAATTACCAAACAACTCAGTCATGAGGTAGGTATTTTAGAACTTAAGCTTACGGATGCTTCTCAAAAGAGTATTCGAGAACGCCTTGCATTTGTCCTTCTTCAATTGGCAAGTTCCTATGGGGTAGAGGGTGGCAATAGCCAAAAAATTGACCTGCTTCTGACTAGGGAAGAAATTGCTAGCATTGTAGGGACAGCCACGGAATCTGTGATCCGTTTGTTGTCAGAATTTAAAAAGGATGGATTAATTGATTTGGAAGGAAAAAAAATTATTGTCAAAGATAGGAAGGGTTTGGTGCGTCTTTCGGATTTTTACAGGTAATCTAAACCTAGGCACAAGAATTTAGGTTTAGTAATTACCTTATCTTAATTCTTCTATGCAACGTAAACTAGTTGGATTCTTTCTTGTCTTCTTTTTATTCTTTACAGCTTCTTTTGCTCAATCTAAAGCATATGAAGCCTTGCTCAGCACCTTGTATGATGAGGGCTTTCCAACGTTAAAACCCACTCAAATCAATAAATTAAGTGATTACCAAGTCTTGGATGCTAGAGAGCAAAAGGAATTTGAAGTCAGTCATCTCCCCGAAGCGTTATGGGTCGGTTACGACACCTTTACCTTCACCTCTGTAGGGAAACTTAAAAAAGATCAGCCTGTACTTATTTATTGCACCGTAGGGGCCAGATCTCAAGAAATTGGCAAAAGATTACAAGCGGCTGGATTTTCCAAAGTGTATAATTTATATGGAGGTATCTTGCAATGGGCCAATGATGGAGGAGAATTAATTTCTCACGGGAAACCTACTACCCGGGTGCACACCTATTCCAAATCTTGGGGCATTTGGCTCAATAGGGGAGAAAAAGTGTATTAAAATCAATGCCCTTACCCATCTCTAAAGTTTTACCTTCTATTTGAATTTGTTGATTCTCTTATGATTCTTGCTCTCCGAACATCTCTTTTCCTATCCCTTTTCTTCTATTACTCCTGTCAAAGTCCCGTGGTGGGAAAAGTGGGCAGCACTCCTCCCAGCCATCAGCTGTGGGACCAACTGGTAAAATCCCATGTCAAAGCCAATGGCATGGTGGATTACAAAGGCTTTATTCGTGAAAAGCCAAAGTTGGAAAGTTATCTCAAATTGCTCTCTGAGAATGCCCCTGACCGAAGCAAATGGACAAAAAATGAGCAGCTTGCCTATTGGATCAATGCCTACAATGCATTTACGGTAAAGCTAATTGTAGACCATTATCCAACTAAAAGTATTCGAGATTTAGGACCTATTCTTAAAATCCCATTCTTGAAAGATGTATGGCATTATGAATTTTTTAAAATTGGGGGGGTAGCAATGAGTCTGGATAAAATTGAACATGGAATCATTCGGAAAGAGTTTGACGAGCCCAGGATTCACTTTGCCATCAACTGTGCTTCGATTTCTTGTCCTCCGCTACTCAATGAAGCCTATGTTGCGGAGAAGCTAGAAGCTCAACTCACAAAAGTATCGGTTGCCTTTATCAATGATCCAGTGCGCAATAAATTGGGCACCCAATCGGCACAGCTTTCCTCCATTTTTTCTTGGTTTACGGGTGATTTTACAAAAAAAGGAACGTTAATTGAGTTCCTGAATAAGTACTCTAGGGTAAAAATTGCTCCTAACGCTAAAATCTCTTTTTTGGACTACAATTGGAACTTAAACGAGTAAGCTGATTTTTGAGTAAGTTTAAGTTCAACTAATCAGCATGAGTTCAACCCATTTTGTTATCCTTGGCAACGGCATTTCAGGAATTACTTTTGCAAGACATTTGCGAAAAGGGAATGCTGATGCCCAAATAACAGTCATCTCAGGAGAGTCTCCCTATTTTTTTTCGCGTACAGCCCTGATGTATGTTTATATGGGACAAATGAAATGGGAACATCTTTATCCGTATGAACCTCAGTTCTGGGTTAAAAACAGAATTACCTTAAAGCAAGCTTGGGTCACTACCCTGGATGTAGATGCTAAAAAACTGGGTTTTGATACAGGAGAGGAGCTTAGCTACGATTACTTGATCCTAGCTACGGGATCTACCCCTGCTTTTTACGATTGGCCTGGGCAGCAGCTGCAAGGAGTACAAGGACTTTACACCAAGCAAGACCTGGAGGACATGGAAGCAAGTACCCATTCTCCCATAAATCGTGCGGTAATTGTGGGGGGAGGTTTGATAGGGGTTGAACTTGCGGAAATGCTAGCCTACAGGAAAATCCCTGTAACTTTTTTGGTGAGAGAATCTAGATTTTGGGAACAATCCTTACTCAAGCAGGAAGCTGCGCTGGTACACCAACACCTCCTTGCACAGGGCATAGACCTACGTTTAGGTACAGCATTGAAGGAAATTATTTCCGATCCTCAGGGACGAGTTGGCGCGGTGCGGACCAGTCAAAATGAAGAGATTCCTTGCCAATTTGTAGGACTTGCAACTGGAGTAAAACCCAATATTGATTTTTTAAAAAATTCGGGGCTGAATACCCGCCAAGGTATTCTTGTTAATTCCTATTTCCAAACCTCAGCACGAAACGTTTATGCCATTGGCGATTGTGCTGAATTTGAGCAAGTTCCCGCCGATGGAAGAAAAACTATTGAACAAGTTTGGTATACCGGTAGAATGCATGGAGAAACCTTGGCGGCCAACTTCTGTACTTCTCCTCAACCCTATGCTCCTGGAGTATGGTTTAATTCTGCTAAATTTTTTGAAATAGAATACCAAACCTATGGAGTCATCGCAGTAGAAGTAGGAGAAGATATTCAAGAATTTTATTGGGAACATCCGGGAGGAAAAATTGCATTTCGCTTGCAAATGGATGCAAAGGGAAAAATTTTAGGAGTCTTGGCTTTAGGATTTCGTTTGAGACACGAATATTTCGATCGAGCCATTCGGGAAGGATGGTCTGGACTGAAAGTAATTTCTACCTTGCATCAAGCAAATTTTGACCCTGAGTTTTTTGCTCCTCACCATGTAGCAATTCAAAAATCTTTTCAAAGTCAAATGGATGTAAGTTTCCCACTTCCTAAAAAATCGCTAATTCATCACCTTTTTGGAGCAAGCTCATGAACATGCTGAAGAATGTAGGACTTGGTTTGTTTCTCTGGGGATTGGCGGTGTTTACCCTGATTCCATTTTTGGCAAGCTACCGGCTTACGGAGGAATTGGTAGACTCTGAGGTGAAAGAAATCCACCGAGAAAAGGTCAAAGAATTACTGGCTCCTATGTATGCCGTTCCTTACGCGTCCACGTATTCCTTTTTGCATGCTTACGAGGGTCTAATGGATACTTACAATGAGGTTTTGAAGGAGGAAGGCCGATGGGAAGAGGTGATTTGGGAGGATTATGGATTTCTATTGGCCAAAGCAGCGATGCAAGGACCTAGTAGAAATCAACCATGGCTTTGCTTGCTTCTTTCTTTGGGGTCTTGCATGGGTGGTGGCTTACTCTTCCATTTGGCTTGGAAAAAAGAAAAAAGTCCTGGAGGAGCTTTTGCCGGAATTTTCCACTCTTCTTTGACCAATAGGGGACTTCTAGGAATCCTAGTAGGCTCCTACCTGATTCTGTTTTATGTGATTTTATATTGGTTTCCAGCTTACTTCGTTTCTTTGGTATGGATGGTAGATCCGCTCTCCAGGTTCCTTTCGGGAGGACCTGCCAGCCAATGGTTTTTGTATGGACTGGTTTATACCTTGGCCATTTTGGTCATGGGTATTCGTATGTTTAGCAAATATGCCGGCAATAGGTACCAGCAACTCCGAACTGCATCCGTAATGTTTTTTCAGACTGCCTTTGCCTTTTTAATTCCCGAGGTATTGGTCCGATTAAATCAGCCTTATTTTGACTTCAAAAACATTTGGCCTTTGGATTATGATTTTTTCTTTGACTACCAACTCTCAACTTTTTTAAGTAGCGGTGGATTAGGCCTTTTTATGTTGGTATGGGGATGTTTATTGATTGTGGTGGCGGTTCCTGTGTTTACCTATTTTTATGGAAAACGCTGGTATTGCTCTTGGGTATGTGGATGTGGAGGATTGGCTGAAACGGTAGGGGATTCTTTTAGACATCTTTCGGACAAGTCCTTGAAGGCCTGGAAATGGGAACGCTGGACCATACATGGGGTCCTTGCTTTGGCTGTGTTCATGACCACTTTGACTTTAGTCAATTACTTCTCTGGATTTAAGGTTTTGGGAGACCTGACCAATCAAGTACATGCTTTCTACGGTTTTGCCATTGGATCTGCTTTCGCAGGGGTAGTGGGTACTGGATTTTACCCCTTGATGGGCAACAGGGTTTGGTGCCGTTTCGGTTGCCCATTGGCAGCGTATTTGGGATTGGTCCAACGGTTTAAGTCTCGTTTTCGAATCACCACCAATGGGGGACAGTGCATTTCTTGTGGCAATTGTTCTACCCATTGTGAAATGGGTATTGATGTACGTGCTTACGCTCAGCAAGGGCAAAATATCGTGCGATCTTCTTGCGTTGGCTGTGGAATTTGCGCTACAGTTTGTCCTCGGGGAGTTTTAAAATTGGAAAACGGGCCAGAAAAGGATCGTATCCATGATTTTCCTATTTTAATAGGAAGGCAAACCATACAATTGAAAAAATAAATGCACAGTTTCTATTTTTTTGCTAGCCTCTATTTTGCGGGTATGCTGTTTGTATTTTTATACAGCTTGGCCCAAGGACACTTGTTGTTTCATTTTTTAAAGGCATTAAAAAAGCAGAATCAAGCCTCAAGCACAGAGATCAAAACCCTCCCTAAGGTTACGGTACAGTTGCCCATTTACAACGAACAATACGTGGTGGAGCGGCTGATTGATGCGGCAGCTCAACTAAACTACCCTAGGGAACTTCTAGAAATTCAAATCTTGGATGACAGTACCGATCAGACGGTAGATTTGATTCAAAACAAACTAAAACAGTATCCCCAATTGAATTTTACCTACCTGCATCGGGTTGATCGAGTAGGATATAAAGCAGGAGCCTTAAGGGAAGGATTGGCCAGTGCACATGGGGAGTTTATTGCCATTTTTGATGCGGATTTCGTTCCTGACCCTCAGTTTCTGCTCAAGACCCTGCCCTATTTTTCTTCACCTGACATAGGCATGGTGCAGACTCGATGGACTCACCTCAACCGACCCTATTCGATGTTGACACAGTTACAAGCTTTTGCTTTGGATGCCCATTTTTTTGTAGAGCAGTTGGGAAGAAACCACCAAGGAGCGTTTATTAACTTTAACGGCACTGCCGGAATTTGGAGAAAAAGTTGCATTCTAGATGCGGGCAACTGGCAAGATGATACGTTGACCGAGGATTTAGATTTAAGTTATCGAGCTCAACGAAAAGGATGGAAATTTGTCTACCGCCCCGAGGTGGAATCTCCTGCAGAACTCCCACCCATTTTATCAGCTGTCAAGTCTCAGCAATTTCGCTGGAATAAAGGGGGTGCGGAATGCGCAGTCAAGCATATTCGGCAGGTTTTGCGAGAACCTCATGGATGGAGAGTTAAACTTCATGCCTTAGCCCATCTTTTTAACTCGACGGTGTTTGTGGCTATTTTTCTGAGCAGCTTAAGTAGCATCGGACTAACTTGGTTACTCAGGGAAGAGCATACATACACCTATTTCCCGATTATTGCGGGATTATCCATGCTGGGTTTTGTAATGGTTGCTGGAGTATATATGATGGCTTACCTTCAGGCACAAGGCTTCACCTGGACTTCATTTACCAATGTAATTTGGAAGCTGCCTTTATTTCTTTGCGTTTCCATGGGATTATCCTTGCACAATACCCAAGCCGTATTGGAGGGACTTACGGGAAAGAAATCGCCGTTCATACGTACGCCAAAATTTAATTTAGAAGCAAACCTTGTTCCGTTACACAGCAATGTGTACCGATGGAGAGCCTTACCTGTAAGTACCTGGATGGAAGGAATTTTATTTATGGTCTTTGCAGGAATGCTTGTTTTTGGTCTTATCCAAGGCTCCTACGTATTTCTCCCCTTGCATGGCATCCTTTGTCTGGGTTTTGGTTTAGTATTTCTATACTCTTTTCAGTCTCGCTAAAAAAGGTATGTCACCTACTCCTATCCTAGATGTAATTATCCCTGCCTTCAATGAGGAAGAATCAATTTCGAAGGTGATTTTAGATATTCCAAAGCAAGTTCGTCATATCGTGGTGGCTGACAACGGTTCCACCGATCGTACTGCAGAAGTAGCCAAAGGTGCTGGGGCCCAGGTGCTCTTTGAACCTCAAAAAGGATACGGAAGGGCTTGCTTGACCGCAATGGATTGGATCAAAAGTCAAGAAATTCAACCCCAGGTTGTTATTTTTTTAGATGGAGATTACAGCGATTATCCTCAAGAAATGATGGGGCTGGTTTCACCTATTCTTGAAGGAGAAGCTGATTTTGTCATAGGATCAAGAGCATGGGGAAACCGTGAAAGAGGATCCATGACTCTTCCCCAAGTATTTGGAAATTGGCTAGCTACCACCCTCATGAAGGCCATGTACCGGGCAAAATTTTCGGATTTAGGTCCATTTCGCGCCATATTATGGACGAAGCTGTTAGCATTGGAGATGGCAGATCAAAATTATGGCTGGACCATAGAAATGCAAATCAAAGCCCATCGTGCTGGATTGAAGTGCCTAGATGTACCAGTAAGTTACCGGAAGAGAATTGGGAGTTCCAAGGTAAGTGGTACCGTCAAGGGGGTTTTTGGAGCAGGCTATAAAATTATTTTTACGATATTTAAATATTGGGTATAGGATAATCCTTGGCCCAGGTCATGGATTACTTTCTCAATCAAGTGATACCACGATGATCCTTCACCCCGGAACCAACATGAGCCATAAGGTCTTTTTCATCATAAATCATGTAAAGCTACTTTTGATTCATGTATTTTTTTTGTTGTGCGCCTGTGCTCCCTCTGGAAGGGAAGGGATGGATGAAGCAAAATTTTCTAACTATTGGTACCAAGGAAAGGCAGAGGTCAATGTGTTTGACCTGCAACAAAGTAGGTACGGGGAAGTGCGTCCTGGAAAGGCTGTGATGATTTTTGTCACGGAGGATTTTTCAAAAAGCAAACAAGTGAAGCTGGATGATCCAGAGCAACACTCATCAGATGCTCAAAAAGTTTTGAAACTCAATATGACTCGGGAGTTTGTCACGGGCGTGTATCCTTACCACACCATGCTATCGGTATTTACTCCCATTTATGAAGATGCGGTAGCTCCCAAATTAAGCGCCTCAGTCACCGAGTGGTGCGGGCAATCATTTACTCAATTGAATTTTAAAAATGGAAAATATACTGCCCAGCAGTTTTCCTATTTTGAATCGGAAGGGGATCAGGAACAGCAACTCGATGCGCAAACCGAAGAAGAACTTTTTACGCTAATCAGACTGAATCCTGACTTGGTTCCTTTGGGGAATGTCATTTTGATTCCAAGCCTCATCTTTCAACGATTTTCACACCATCCCCTTCAAGTGGAGCAAGCGAGCCTTTCTAGAAAGGCTATAGGATCTGATCAAGCAGAATTGAATATTGCCTACATTGAAATAGGAAGGAAAGTTTCTATCCGGTACCAGCAGCAATTCCCCTACGAAATCACTGGGTTTACCGAAACCTGGACCAATGAAAAAGGGGAACAGGAAGTGACTACTGCTACTCGTACAAGTCTTCAACTTTTGGCTTATTGGCAGCAAAACGGGAAAATTTTTGAACCCCTTCGAAAGGAGTTAGGACTTTGACTAGGATAGGTAAATCAGGCTTAACAGTACTTTTTTTAATTGCCAGCGGAGCTAGCTTATGGTTTCTTGCACAGGTTCCTAGGGAAAACTTTCCCCTAACTTTTCTTTTATTTTTTATTGCATTTGGCTCCATGCTTGGCATGTATCAACTTTCAACAGAGAAGTTGCAGGTAAATCAAATTCTCTTGATGGGATTGGTATTGAGAGCCTGTGTCTTTTTTTTCGAGCCCAATTGGTCTGAAGATGGAGTAAGGTTTTTGTGGGACGGTACCTTGGTAAAGGAAGGTAAGAATCCTTATCTCCTTACCCCTGAAGAGTGGTCAAAGCTACCGAGGGACAATGAAAACCCCTTTTGGGAGCAATCTTTTAAAAAATTAAATTCCTCGACGTATTATTCTGTATATCCTCCGCTAAAGCAGGTATTATTCTGGCTGGGCGCCTTGTTTGCACAAAACGATTTACACCAAGGCTACCTTGTACTGCGGGGCTTATTGCTAGGCTTAGAGGCGGGGGTTTTTTATCTCTTGTGGACACTTTTGGTTAGGTTTCAACGATCAGAAAAACTTATTTTTTTCTATTGGTTTAATCCCCTGGTCATTGTGGAGATTATCGGAAATCTACATTTTGAAGGAGGAGTTCTCTTTTTTCTATTGCTGGCTTGTTGGGGCTTTGATCGGGAAAAGAAAGCCCTTTCTGGCCTCGCTTGGGGCTTGGCTGTGGGGATAAAACTACTTCCCTTGCTTTTGGCTCCAAGCTTACTTTTTTGGAAAGAAACGAAAAAAAATCCTGCCTTCTGGGGAAGCGCATTCCTTACCCTTATGCTTAGCTTTAGCCCATTGATTTTTTACGAAAGCTGGAAAAACTTCTTTCAAAGTTTACAGCTTTTTCAAGGCAAGTTTGAATTCAATGCTTCCTTGTATTACTTAGCAAGAACGATAGGCTTTTGGTGGCAGGGCTACAATACCATTGAGGTATTGACCAAAATAGGCTTTGGAATCACCTTTCTGGGGGCCATTTGGATTTCCTGGAAACGATCTTCTTCTTCCATACAAGGTTTTTTGGAAGGCTGGGTTTTGCTTTATTTGGGATACTTTTTAGTTCAGCCTGTCGTACATCCTTGGTATCTTCTGCCCGCTTTGGGTATTAGTATCCTTTCTGGAAAATGGACCTTTATCCTGTGGTCTTTTGGAGCAATTTTCTCCTACCAGGCCTATAGCTACTTTCCGGTCCAAGAAAAAACCATTTTTTTGATCTTAGAATATGGCTTGGTAGGTCTGGGCCTTTACGTGGATTATTTTCGAAAACAAAGAACCTTTACCTTGGTACAATGAAAAATACAAGTAGCCTTATATTCCTTCTTTTATTGCTAGCATGTACACCAAGTCCAGAGGAACAAGCTATGGAACTCCTAAAAAAATCTGTAGCGGCTCATGGGGGACAGGAAGCTTGGACAAATTTGAAGGGGATTAAATTTCGGAAATGGACGCGCCTCTTAGATGCTGAAGGGAATGTGGAGTCAGAGGTGGACCAATGGCATGAGTTTCGATTGGTTCCAAAATTTGAAGGAAGTATTTCCTGGACCAAAGACAGCGTGGCTCACAGCATGAGTTGGGATGGAATGATTTTTCGCTACCAAATGGGAGAGAATGAGGTCTTAAATGCTGATTTCCTCGCAGAAAAAAGAAAGGATTTTGATGCTGCTTTTTATACGGTAGCTCAGCCTTGGAAGCTCATGGATAAGGGAGGGCAACTTATTTACGAGGGAAGTAAGGTGCTTGAGAATGGAAAAGAAGTAGTTTCTATCCGGGTGAATTACGGTGCAGATTCAGACACGTGGTGGTATTATTTTGATCCCACTACGTACCTGATGGTGGGAAATGAGGTGCAATTAAAAGACCACCGAAGTTTGATTTACGATTTGTCTCCTGAGCAGTCTGAAAAGCTAGTGCTCCATGGGAAACGAGAAAGTTGGAGAGTAGATGAAACCGGTAAACGCTTGTTTCTTCGAGCAGAGTACCGTTATTCCAATTTTGAGTTGCAGTATTGAATTCTTGCTCTTTAATTTCTTCTAAAAAAAGTATTTTTAAATCTAATTGACTCCTTGCTATGAAAATTTTACTTCTGGGTGCGATAGTTATTTCTTTTTCATTTGTTGGAATTTCCTGTGACTCTAGGAGCGAGGTAGAAAAAATTGTGGATGCTGCCATCGCTGCCCATGGGGGTGAAGCATATCAAAAAACTGCCATTTCTTTTGATTTTAGAGGAACTCATTATTCTATTTTTAAATCACCAACGGCTTTTGAGTACCGTAGAGAATTTACGGATTCCACCGGACAGGTAGTAGACGTCTTAAATAATACCGGGTTTACACGGAAAGTAAATGGAGTTCTGATCGATACCTTAACTGAAGAACGGGTAGGTGCTTTTTCCCGATCTGTAAATTCAGTGGCTTATTTTGCTTTTTTGCCCTATGGGCTAAATGACGCAGCGGCTATCAAAACCTACCTCGGACAAACCAAGATTAAGGGAAAAGATTACCATAAGGTAAAAGTAACCTTCCAGGCAGAAGGAGGAGGAGAGCACTTTGAAGATGAGTTTTTGTATTGGTTTGGGGTGGACGATTACCAGATGGATTATATGGCCTATTTATACTACACCGATGGAGGAGGGGTACGCATGCGAGAAGTGAGGCAAGTGCAAGAGGCAGGTGGCATTCGCTTTCAAGATTACATCAACTTCAAACCTGTAAGAAAAGATACTCCCTTAGACTCCATGCAGTTTTTATATGAAAGGGGGGCTTTGGAAAAGCTTTCTGAGATCAATTTAGAAAATATACGCACCTCCCCACTACCAGAAAACTAGAAGAAGATTTCCTTTTTTAGATGGAGGATAGGGAGTTTTTTTGTTTTTTTAGTAACTAGGGAAGGCAAACCCATAAATGACACATCTCCATGAATCGTAGAAGAGAATTTTTAAAGACCACAGGACTTGCAGGTTTAGGTATTTTTGGTGCAGGTAGCGCCTTGGCAGATTCCATGAAGAGATTGCCTTTGGAAGCTGCTTATGGAGCTAGCCGCATGCAGTCCTTTAACATGTCAGGCTTTGCCGCCCCCAAATTGGCTACCGTTCGCGTTGGGATTGTGGGTCTGGGCATGCGTGGGCCTGGCGCGGTAGATCGCTTGAGTAAAATTGAGGGGGTAGAGATTAAAGCGCTTTGTGATTTATTGCCAGATCGTGCCGAAAAAGCCAAAAAATCACTGGAAGGCAGTATTCATCGTCCGGAATTGTATTCGGGTTCTCCTTATGCCTGGAAAAAAATGTGCGAGCGTCCTGATTTGGACTTGATCTATATTGCGACCCCGTGGGAATGGCATACCCCGATGGCAGTTTATGCTATGGAGTCCGGTAAGCATGCCGCCGTGGAAGTGCCTGCTGCTAGGACCTTAGAAGATTGTTGGCAGCTGGTGGAAACTTCCGAAAGGACCAAAAAACATTGCATGCAGTTAGAAAATTGCTGTTACGACTTCTTTGAATTGATGACCTTGAAAATGGCCCGAGAGGGATTTTTTGGAGAAGTAGTCCATGTAGAAGGAGCGTACATTCACGACCTCCTTTGGCTCAATTTTGATAAGGATAAGGGATATCAAGGCATGTGGAGGTTAGAAGAGAATTTCCGAAATGGCAATCTCTATCCCACCCATGGACTAGGACCCATCTGTCAAATCCTTAATATCAACCGTGGGGATCAGATGGATTACTTGACATCCTTGTCATCGAATGATTTTCAAATGCAGAAAAAAGCCCAGGAACTTGCCGAGCAGGATTCTTTTTGGAATAGCTATGCGGCCAAGACCTACCGAGGCAACATGAATACCACCGTAGTCAAAACCAAACTAGGAAAAAGTATCGTGATTCAACACGATGTTACTTCTCCTCGTCCCTATTCTCGTTTGCATGTAGTTAGTGGCACGGAAGGCTATGCACAAAAGTATCCCGAGCAAAAGGTAGCCAAAGGACACAGTTGGATGAAGGAGGAGGAAATGAACGCGCTAAAAGAAAAATACACGCCGGAGATTGTACAAAAGGTAGGAGAATTGGCCAAGCAAATTGGAGGTCATGGAGGAATGGATTTTATGATGGACTGGAGATTGATTGATTGCTTGCGCAATGGACTTCCTCTAGACCAAGACGTGTACGATGCTGCGCTATGGAGTTGCATCACCCCAATGAGCGAGTGGTCTGTGGCCAACCGATCCAATTCCATCGATATCCCCGATTTTACTGGAGGCCACTGGAAAACCAATGCTCCTGTGGAAATCACCTTGAAAGGTGGAGGAACGACAATGGTGCGGGTGTAATCCTGAAACAAACTTTTCACTAACCTTGTACAGTAATTTGTCTAAATAAATTTCTTGGTGACCTATTTTCGGGCTCTTTTCGGCTTTTTTTTATCATTCTTTCCATGCAGGAATAGCCTAAGGCCTCGTCATTTATTCCTCCTCTTTTTTTTGGGAATCACCCTCCAAAGCCATGCGCAGGTAGACAGTGCTGCAACAACGCCAAGCAAAGAATGGGAAGTTTCTGGTGTCATTGATTTGTTTTATGGCTATGATTTTAATCAACCCGAAGGCAAAGCCAGATTGCCATTTCTCAGCAACCACAACCGACACAATCAGGTAGCTCTTAATTTAGGTTTGGTAAAGCTTGCCTATACCCAGAACCGGTTTCGGGGAAATTTTGCGCTACATGCAGGTTCTTATTCTGTAGATAATTACGTCGATGAGCCGGGGGCATTAAAACATGTATTTGAGGCAAATGTAGGAGTGTTGCTTTCTAAGAAAAGCAAGGTATGGTTAGATGCGGGCGTATTGCCTTCCCATATTGGATTTGAAAGTGCCATCTCCACAGACAATTGGACCTTGACACGCTCCATTTTAGCAGAAAATACCCCCTACTTTTTAACGGGTGGCAAGCTAAGTTTTCAGCCTTCGGACAATTGGTTTTTTTCTGCTTTGGTATTCAATGGATGGCAGCGAATTACCCGTGTGGAAGGCAGCACCAAACCCTCTTTTGGCACTCAAGTACAATACTTACCAAAAGATGGGCTCGTACTCAATTGGAGTACTTTTTTAGGATCTGATGATCCTGATGCAAGCAGAAGAAAGCGTTATTTTTCCAATTTGTATGGTCAGTTTCAGGTAAGTGATGCCTTGGGTTTGATCGTAGGCATGGACATGGGGGTTCAGCAACAGCGCATGGGGGGTACAAGCTATGACCCCTGGCTTAGTCCTATCGTGATTGGCCAAGTGAAGTGGAATCAGCGAATCAAATCAGCTGTTCGGGTGGAGTATTACCAAGACCGAACAGGAATCCGGGTAAAGAATGAGCATCCCAATGGTTTTGCTACCACAGCTTTATCTCTCAATTTGGATTACACGCTTTGGAAAGGATGGTTGTGGAGAATCGAAGCAAGTAACTACCGCAGCAGGGACCAAGTGTTTTTATACCCTCAGGCACCTACTGCGACAAACTTTTTTCTAATTACCTCGCTGGCTTACCGATTCTAATTTTTTTTTGATAGGTCGAATACATCTGCTTTCATTCAAACTTCTTGAAGTTGTAGGCTCAATACATTTTCTCTGTCAACACACTCATCATCGTAAGAATTCCTTCTTTGTAATTTCCTAACCGGAGATTTTCATTAGGGCTGTGTTGATTGTTGTCTGCGTTTACCGTTGGGATGGTGACTGCAGGGATGCCGAGTGCATCCACAAAAGGGGAAATGGGAATTGACCCTCCTGAAATTCGAATTTGAACGGGATCTTCACCGAAAGCACGGTTCATGGCTTTTCTCAGCCAGGCACCTACCGGGGAATCCATAGGAGTTCGGAAGGCTTGGTATGAAATCGAGGTGCCCACTTTGACGATTTTGGGATGAGCCATTCGCTCTTCATCGCTAGGATCCTTGTCTGTGATGTAAAATCCTTGCTGGCGGATATGTTCCTTAATGAGTTCAAACAAGCGGACGGGATCCGACTCGGGTACCAAACGCATGTCAAGTTCGGCCACAGCGACTGCAGGAATGATGGTAGTGGCTTGTGCTCCCGTGTAGCCGGCAGATAGGCCTTTGATATTCAAGGAAGGGTAATTGATACTCTCCTGGTAGCTTTGTCCTACTTGATCGGTACGGCCAAGGCCAAGTCGTTTTTTGACTGCTGGCTCATTATCTGGTACAGCTGCAAAGATTTTACGTTCCGCATCGGTAAAGGTAATGCCATCGTAAAATCCTGGAATCACCACGCGCCCGGATGGGTCTTTCATGGAAGAAAGCAACTGAGACATTAGTAGGGCAGGATTGGGGGCATAGTTGCCATAGTGCCCACTGTGTTGCGGAAGTTTAGGCCCATAGGTAGTCAAAAATAATTCAGAGATGCCTCTGGCTCCATAGCTAAGCGTAGGTAGGTTGGAGGTGTGTCGAGGTCCATCCATGATCAGCATAAGGTCTGCAGCGAGTTTTTCCTTGTACTTCACTACTGCAGCTGGTAGTCGGGGAGAACCTTGCTCCTCTTCAAAGTCTAAGATGATTTTTACCGAATAATCGGGGGAAATTCCTGCGGCAGTGAGTGCATCCCAAGCGGTGATAAACATGGCGAGAGGACCCTTATCGTCCGAGGTGGAGCGTCCAAAAATCCGCCAATCCGCATTGTATTCGTTCTGAAGTTTTTCCATGGGGAGATCTTCCCAAGTCCCCGCTGCGGTCTGTGCTTTCAATACCGGTTGATAGGCGTCTTTCTGGTCCCATTTGCTGATATCTACGGCTTGCCCGTCGACATGAAAATAGAATAGGGCCGTTTTTTTGGCATTTGATTGTTTCTTCTCAACGAGCAGAAGAGGTATGCCCCCTGTTTCCAATCGCTCCACGGTCCAATTTCGTGAGGAAAAAGCATTTTCGCACCAAGCAATATTTAAGGCAATTTGCTCTGGAAAAACGGCATCGTTGGGAATGAAAACCAGTTCGTTTAGGAGGCTTAGTCCCGATTGCCATTGCTTTTCAGTTAGTGCATCGAGCTGGGCTCGATCTAGGCTTTGAGCATTCAGGCCGATGCTAAAAAAAAGAAATAGAAGGGAGAATAAATGGCTTCTCATGGGAAGAATGTTTTTACGAAAAGTAAGCAAAAGGGATGGATTCGACAATTTATCTGCGTAAATGGTAAGTTATATCCCATCTCTTTCGGAAGGCATGTTTTTTTCTAACTGGTTTTCCTGTTCGGAAATTAAAGGCATTGTTGTATTTTCAAGCCATGGACAGACGCCCTTTTCTACAAAAAATCAGCTTACTTAGTGCAGGGATAGTGACCCTCCCGTTTATTAACTATGGACAGGTGAGTCTACCCAAATCTACTCGGCTTAAATTTATCACTGCCTCTGATGGACATTGGGGTCAACCCAATACAGATTTTTCACTTACTCATGGTCAACTCATCGAGGCCATACATCAAGAAAAAGGAGTGGACTTTGTCGTATTTAATGGGGATTTGATTCATGATACTCCTTCGCTACTTCCAGAGGTAAAGGCGGTTTACAATCAGTTGCAGGTGCCCAATTTTGCGACCCGAGGCAATCACGATCGGGTAGATGCAGCCACTTTTCTTCGAATCATGGGACATCCGACCAACCATTCTTTTGTGTTGAAGGATCAGTTCGGGGTGATTCTATTGGATTCTTCCAATGTAGCGGGGGATTACCTTTGCGCGGATTTGAATTACCTGAAGGGAGTATTGACTTCCTATGAAAAGCTGCAGCAGGTGTATGTATTCATTCATATCTCCCAGCAGGATTGGACGCGAAATGGGGTGGCTTGTCAAGAGTTTATGGACTTGATTGCTTCTTACCCAAATGTGAAAGCCACCTTTCATGGTCACGATCACGATCTGGATGGCTTGATGGTGTATAAAAAGAAGCCTTTTTTATGGGCGGGACACTTTGGGGGATCTTGGGGAAATCCTTTCCCCAGCTACCGAGTTTGCGAAGTAGGTGAGGATGGAAAGGCGGTAACTTACCTTAAAACGGTCAAAGAAGGGATGGTACTCAATAGCCACCCCTTGTAATCTTTAATCGAATTTTAAAGAGATTTCAACTCGTGCAATAGTCCTTGCACATCTAGTGTTCGGGTATACATCACAATCCTTCCTTTATCATCGGTAGGCCAAAGTTCTTTGGGTCGATCCCAATACAATTCAACTCCATTTTCATCCGGATCGTCTAAATAGATGGCTTCAGAGACGCCATGGTCTGCAAATCCGCTGATGGGATAGTTGGCGTCTAACAGCCGTTGAAGGATTCTGGCCAAATCTTTTCTGGTAGGATAAAGGATGGCCGTATGAAAAAGTCCAGCTGTGTTTTTGGGTGCTGGCTTTCCACCTTTGCTTTGCCAAGTATTTAATCCAATGTGGTGGTGATAGCCTCCTGCGGAAATAAATGCGGCTTCCTCTCCATAGGTAGTCACCAACTCAAATCCCAGAAGTCCAGCGTAAAAATCCAAAGCCCGCTGCAAATTGCTGACTTTGAGATGCACATGACCAATGCGAGTCGCAGGTGGGAGTTGGTAGTTTGAATTCATGGTTAATGAATACCTAGAACCTAATTAATGCTGCTGCTCCACCCAGCGTCTGGCATTGACAAAAGCTTCCATCCATGGGGTAAACTCATCGTTTCGCTCAGATGGGTAATGCGCCCAGTTCCAGGGCTTCAAGCTGCGCTCAATGTGCGGCATGATGGCCAAGTGTCTGCCGTCTTCGGAGGCGATCCCTGCAGTTGCAAAGTCCGATCCATTTGGATTTCCTGGGTAGCTGCTGTAACTGTACTTCATGGCGAAGTGGTAACCTTTTTCACCCTTCGGCAAATTGAATTTTCCTTCCCCATGTGCCAACCAAACGCCTAGACGCTGTCCACTTAGGCTTCCGAGCATCACGGAATTGTTTTCAGGAACGGTCACATTCACAAAGGAAGATTCAAGCTTATGGCTGGCGTTGTGCAACATTTTTGGCTTTTCAGCGTGATCTGGAGTAATCAGACCTAGTTCAATCATCAATTGGCAACCGTTGCAAACCCCCAGAGAAAGGGTATCCTTTCGTGCATAAAATGCATCGAGCGCTTGCTTGGCTTTCGGGTTGTACAAGAATGCACCCGCCCAACCTTTGGCTGAGCCCAGTACATCGGAATTTGAGAAACCTCCTACAAAGACGATCATTTGTACATCGCTTAAGTCTTCTCGGCCAGAGATGAGGTCTGTCATGTGAACGTCCTTGACCTCAAAGCCAGCAAGCCAAAGAGAATAAGCCATCTCTCTATCTCCATTTACTCCTTTTTCGCGAATAATAGCTGCAATTGCCTTTCCTTTTTTTGTACGGTAGGGGTCAAGTCCTAGGGATGCAAACTTCCCTTCCCATCCTGGTGCAAAGCTGTATTGCAGGGGTTGATTTTTGTAATTCGTAAATCGCTCGAGTGCTAATTTTTCGCCGCTTTGCTTTTTGTCAAGCAGGTAGGAGGAACGGAACCAGAGATCTCTCCATTCGGAGATCACCAAAGTTTGGGAAGCAAGTTCGATTTTCCCGTCTGTAGTAACTGTTCCCAGTGTTTTAAATTCGATTTGTGCAGTAGAAAGAAGCTTTTCTACTGCTCCATTCGCTTCCACTTGAATGAGGATACCTGGGTTTTCGGAGAACAAGGCTTTTACTAAATCTTTTTCTTCAAGTTGCGTTACATCCACTTGCATGCCTACAGATTGGCTTGGGAAGCACATTTCCAAAAGGGCGGTGAGCATACCACCCGACGAAATATCATGTCCAGCAAGGATTAATCCTTGAGAGATGAGTTGTTGAACGGTTTCAAAGGCGTTTGCAAAATAGGCTGCATCTACTACCGTAGGTGGCTCTTGGCCTATTTTATTCAAGACCTGGTAAAGGGAAGATCCCGCAAGCTTTGCAGCGTCTTTGGAGAAGTCGATGTATAGAACCTTGGTGCCTTCTTGAGGAATAAGGGCGGTTTTCACCGTTTTTTGAATGTCTGAACATTCACCAATCGCCGAAATAATTACTGTTCCTGGAGAGTACACTACCTTGCCGTCAGGATACTTCTGTGTCATGGAAAGGGAATCTTTTCCCGTCGGGATATTGATTCCAAGGGCGATTGCAAATTCAGAAACCTCCTGCACTGCACGGTACAGGCGGTCGTTTTCCCCTTTGTTTTTTGCCGGCCACATCCAGTTGGCAGAAAGGGAAATTCCCTTCAATCCATCTGTGATGGGAGCAAAGATTAAGTTGGTCAGTGCTTCTGCAATGGCTAAACGGCTGCCTGCTTCTGGGTTGGCCAATGCGGCTACAGGAGCATGACCGATGGAGGTGGCAATTCCTTTTTGACCTGTGAAATCCAGCGCCATCACGCCCACATTGTTGAGTGGCAATTGAATCTCGCCTACAGTTTGTTGGGTAGCTACCCGACCTGTGACGGAGCGGTCTACTTTATTGGTTAACCAATCCTTACAGGCCACCGCTTCAAGTTGTAGCACTTCTTTCAGGTAGTTGAGCAGTAATTCGGGCTGGTAGGCAGGTTCGGTAAAAGTTGATCCCTTTCCACTGACATCTTCTAAGATGGTTTTTGGAGAAGAGCCAAACATATAACTCAAGTTCCAATCCACTGGCTTTTCGCCTGTATTTTTGTTTTCAAATTTGAAATGCATGTCGCCGGTAGTTTCACCGACTACATAGAAAGGAGCTCTTTCCCGCTCGGAAAGTTGTTGCAACAAGGGAATGTCTTTTTTGCCAACCACCAGTCCCATGCGTTCTTGGGATTCGTTGCCAATGATTTCTTTGGCCGAAAGGGTTGGGTCACCAATGGGAAGCTGGTTGATGAGAATGGTGCCCCCCGTACTTTCCACCAATTCGGAGAGACAATTGAGGTGTCCACCTGCGCCGTGGTCGTGTATGGAGACGATGGGGTTGTTTTCGCTTTCTGCCATGGCCCTTATCACGTTGGACACGCGCTTCTGCATTTCTGGATTGGAGCGCTGGATGGCATTCAATTCTATGGCATTGGAGAGCTCCCCGGTATTCAGGGAAGATACTGCCGACCCACCCATACCGATGCGGTAGTTGTCCCCGCCCATGATGACGATCTGATCACCCGCTTTCGGTTCCCCTTTTTTGGTGTACTTGGCATTGGTGAATCCCACGCCACCTGCAAGCATGATGACCTTGTCGAATCCGTGCTGCTTCTCGTTTTCTTCGTGTTCGAAGGTCAGTAAAGATCCTGCGATGAGGGGTTGTCCAAACTTATTCCCAAAGTCGGAGGCACCGTTGGAAGCTTTGATCAGAATATCCAAGGGGCTTTGGTACAGCCATGGGCGTGCGGGCAGTGATTTTTCCCAACTTCGACCTGCTTCACTGCGGGCATAGGAAGTCATGTATACCGCAGTGCCTGCGAGGGGAATGGAGGCTGTTCCTCCAGCCATTCTATCTCTAATTTCTCCCCCTGAACCCGTAGCTGCTCCATTAAAAGGTTCTACGGTGGTTGGGAAATTGTGCGTTTCAGCTTTGAGAGACAGCACGGTTGGGATGTCCTTTATTTCAAAAAAATCAGCTTGATACTGGGTTTTAGGTGCAAATTGTTGAACCGATGGACCTTGAATAAAGGCTACATTGTCTTTGTAAGCGGAGGCAATTCGATTGGGATGACGCTTGGAAGTTTCCTTTATCAGCTGGAAAAGCGTCATGGGTTTTTCTGCCCCGTCGATGATAAAAGTGCCATTGAAAATTTTGTGCCGGCAATGTTCGGAGTTGACTTGTGAAAATCCGAAAACTTCTGAATCCGTCAATGGGCGTCCCAATTGGGAAGAGACCTGGTTGAGGTAATCAACCTCTTCTTGACTCAATGCTAGGCCTTCAGCAACATTGTATGCTGCGATGTCGGTGATTGACTGAATGGGTTCAGGCTGGAGTTGGATGGTGAAAATTTCTTGATCGAGCCCTTCGTATGCTTTTTGGAGCATGGGGTCGATCGCTTCACCAGGTTGTAGGGGGGTAAATTCTTCGATCCGTTGAATCCCCTGAATCCCCATATTTCCCGTGATTTCTACTGCATTGGTGGACCAAGGAGTAATCATTTCTTTGCGGGGACCCGAAAAATTTCCTTCGATTTTTTCCTTCTCTAGGAAAGTGGCTTCCCCAAAAAGCCAGTGTAATTTTTCCAAGTCGTCCTTGGATAAGGGATGGGAAATTTGAACTCCATAGATGAGTTTCTGAGGGGATTCAAAGAAGAAAATCATGTCCTAGGGCGGGTAAGAAACAAAGGTAAGAATTTGGGGGGTACAATCGAAAACCAAGGCCCTAACTTTTCTATTTTTTAGCTGCGGGAAATATGAAGTAGTAGCCAATAGCTTGCTGGAGAAATTTTTAGAAACTGGGAAGAATAGGTACTAAATAAGAGAGTTTACAGAGTCAAATTTTCTAAAAAGAAACTATGGTAAACCCCTGATTTCAAAAAATTATATGAATTTAAAAAAATATAAAACAGAATTAAATATAGTATAAATACAAATAAAAAAAATATAATTAAATATTAAATTAATTTTTGCTCTACTTTTTGAAATAAAATTCTAAAATAAAACCAAGGAAACTTTAAACATAAATAAAGTTTCCATAGTTTTGTGTTCAAATTTTTACTTGACGTGGAGACTAGGCAGAGAATTTTAGATGTAGCGACGGAGCAATTTGCGCGATTTGGAGTCCGAACCATTACTATGGAAGATTTGGCTCGGCAAGTAGGTATTTCGAAAAAGACGATCTACCAAGAATTTGAAGATAAGAAGGATTTAGTGAAGGAAGTATTTGCTCGAATTTTGGAGGAAGACCGCAGACGATTGGCCTTCATTGCAGAACAAGGAGATGGAGTGATCGAACATTTGGTTCAAACCTCCAAAATGATGCGTGAACGTCTGACTTCCATCAATCCATTGGTGATTTTAGAGGTTCAAAAATATTTTCCAGAAGCATGGAAAATTTTTGAATCCTTTAAAGAAGAGACCATACAAACAGATCTAGTAAAGGTTCTGGAGAAGGGCAAGGAACTCGGATATTTTAGAAAGGAAATCGACTCTAAAGTACTAGCCAAAGTAAGAATATCCCAAATCACCTCTGCTTTTGACCCCAGAAGTTTTGCAGATGTGGAGTACAACCTAGTGGAAGAACAAATGATCATTTTGGATCATTTTCTCCATGGCATATTTACCGAAAAGGGCAGGGAAGCCTACCTTTTTCAACAGAATATCTTGACTTGAAAACCAACTAAACCATGAAAAACTACCTTTTTTTCATCTTTTTTCTTTGCCTAAGTATGTCTCCTGCAGTTGGCCAGCAACTGTTGGAGCTTACTTTGGCAGAAGCAATTGAATATGCTGTTGAAAATAATGCAGCCACAAAAAATGCCAGGTTGGAATTACTAATTTCCAAGGCAACCATCAGGGAAACTACCTCCAGGGGCTTGCCTCAAATCAATGGATCCTACAATTTGGATTACAATCCAAAAATCCCTGTTGTTTTTCTTCCTAATCAACCTCCCTTTGGAGATCCTTCCATCCCAAGCGATGTGATTCCAGCTCGATTTGGGGTGAGTTATTCCTCTGGATTGGGGGTCAATATTTCACAAATGGTATTTGATGGATCCTTCTTTGTAGGATTACGCGCTGCAAAAACCCTATTGGAGTTGACCAATAAGGATGTACAAAAGGCAGAGAATGACGTGATCGAGCAAGTAAAGAAGGCTTATTTTGGAGTTTTGGTCAACCAACAGAGAATCCGGCTTGCCCTGGCCAATTTATCTCGATTGGATACCTTATTGAAAGAAACCAAAGCACTTAATGAAGCAGGTTTTGTAGAAAAAATAGACGTTTCTAGAGTGCAGGTGCAGCGCAACAATACTTACACTCAAGTACAACGAAGCCAAACAGCTTTAGAAATCAGCCAAGGATTATTGAAAATTCAAATGGGATTGCCCTTGGAATATGATCTATACCTTAAGGAATCTCTGGAAGATTTGAGACCAAACGAATCGCTGTTGAGTTTGCTAATGGAGGAAGGCTCTTCTCGCGTCGAGTTGGAGCAAGTGGCTACCCAAATCACCTTGGCAAGATTGGATTTGCAAAATAACCATAGTCAGTACATGCCAAAAATCGATTTGGTAGGCAATGCGAGAAGAAGTGGAGCAGGCAATGAGCTAGGAACCGTATTTAGCAATGACAATTGGTTTGGCAGTTCCTTGATTGGATTAAGTCTTAGCGTCCCAATTTTTGATGGATTTTCTAAAGCGTCTAGGATTCAAAAGAACAGAGTGCAACTCAATCAATTGGAAAACCAACGCAATTTCTTGCAAGAATCATTCAAAAGCGAACTTTTAGTAGCTAAGGCCAATCTTCGAAATGACCTACATGTACTTACGGTGCAAGAAGAAAATCTTCAATTGGCCAAAGAGGTCTTTGAAATTGCACGGATCAAGTACAACGAAGGGGTAGGATCTAATCTAGAGGTGGTGGAAGCAGATGCTTCCTTGATTACAGCTGAAGTTAACTACCTCGGTGCCTTGTACGATGGATTAATATCCAAAGTAAATCTTGAGAAAGCCTTGGGCCTACTTAAAGCAGATTATACCAAATAAACCAACTGAATCTCTCAAATTCTTTTATACTCATGAAATCACTTGCTACCCTAATCACTTCACTGATCCTTTTTGTAGGGATCTTTTCTTGTGCTTCAGATTCCATAGAAGCCAAGAAGGCAGAATTGGAATCCCTTAAAAGTCAGCTCACGGAATTGAATACCAAGATCAAGACTCTTGAGGAGGAGCTTGCTGCTGCTGATCCAGAATTTGCAGCCGCCAATAGAAAATCTTTGCTCATCACGACCCTGCCTGCTCGCAAGGGAACATTTACCCATTACTTGGAAGTGACAGGATCTGTCCTTTCTAAAAAGAATGTGACCATAAGTTCGGAAACCGTAGGGAGAATTTTAGAAATCCCGGCCATAGAAGGAATGCGGGTAACACGCGGTCAGGTCTTAGCCAGAGTAGATTCTGAATCCATTCAAAGAAGTATCGAGGAATTGGAAAATAGCCTTTCTTTAGCCAGAACGGTTTTTGAAAAGCAGGAGCGATTGTGGAATCAAAAAATAGGAACAGAAGTTCAGTACCTGGAAGCTAAAAGTCGAAAGGAAGGATTGGAGAAAAGCTTGGCCTCTCTTAAAGCTCAACTAGCAAAATCAGTGATTCGGGCCCCCTTTGCAGGAACGGTAGAATCTGTACAAGTAAGATTGGGAGAATTGATGCAGCCTGGCTTACCTATGTTCCAATTTGTGGGAGAAAGTGATCTATTTATTGAAGCGGATCTTTCAGAGAATTATATTAATTCGATAGCAAAGGGGGATTCGGTAGAAATTTCTTTTCCTTCTATCAGTAAAAATATTGCCTCCAAAGTATCGGCTACTGGAGCAATTATCAATCCCAACAACAGAACCTTCAAAGTAGAGGTATCCCTACCCAACCTAACTGAGGTAAAACCAAACATGCTTTCTGTGTTGAAGATTAAAGATTATACCAACGCGGAGTCCGTGGTCGTTCCAGGGCATTTGATTTTATCTGACACCAAGGGAGATTACGTGTTTGCCGTTGAAAATGGAGTAGCGAAGAAAAAGTATGTCAAGAGAGGATATTCTTCAGGGGAAGAGACAGAAATCGTAGAAGGATTGACCGGAACAGAAATTTTGGTGGACAAAGGGTTCCGCGAAGTGGGGGATAATTTTAGTGTCACCGTATCCAAGCAATAAGAATGGAAACTCCTCAAAAGTCAAAAACCATACGGGAATTTGGATTGTCCAGCTTTAGTGTGGACAACTCCACTTCGGTGATTATCCTTACCCTTATCATCACGGTATTGGGTTTGGGTGCATACCGGACCATGCCCAAGGAAAGCTTCCCTGAAATCGTCATTCCTACGGTGTATGTGGGAACCCCATATCCTGGAAACTCACCAGTAGATATGGAAAATCTGATTACCCGTCCTATCGAGAAGGAATTAAAGTCCCTCAATAATGTAAAGGATATTAAATCTACATCGGTGCAGGATTTCTCTACCATTGTCATTGAATTCACCCCGGGGGTAGAACTTGCAAAGGCTATCCAAGATGTAAAAGATGCCGTGGATAAATCAAAAAGTGATTTACCCACTGATTTAGATCAGGAACCTACCGTCCAGGAGGTAAATACTTCCGACTTTCCTATCATGAATGTGAATATCTCTGGGCCTTATTCCGAACAGGAATTGAAGCGATTTGGGGAGTATTTGGAAGATGCGATAGAAAGACTTCCTGAGATTTCAAAAGCAGACCTAGCGGGTACGGTGGAGCGAGAAATCCAAATCAACGTAGATCCCTATAAGATGGAATCCGTGGGGGTAAGTTTTGGAGATATTTCTGGTGCCATCCAGGGTGAAAACTTGACCATTTCCGGTGGAAGCATAAAAACAGGTGAATTTGAAAGGACCTTGAGGGTTGATGGAGAATTTTCAAATCCAAACGACCTTTTAGATATCATTGTCAAGACGGATCAACAAAAAATAGTCTACCTCAGGGATGTAGCACAAATTGAAGATACGTTTAAGGATAGAACTTCCTATGCTCGAAGTAAAAATCTTCCCGTAATAACCATCAATGTTACCAAGAGAAGTGGAGAAAATTTATTGGATGCGGCAGATAAAATCAAAGAAATTATACAAACGACCAAATCCAATAGATTCCCTAGCAATGTAGAGATTTCAATTACCAACGATCAAAGCAAGCAAACGCGTACCCAAGTGAGTGACTTGGAAAACTCTATCATCTTCGGTATGATCTTGGTCGTTTTAGTCCTCATGTTTTTTATGGGCTTCCGCAATGCCCTTTTTGTGGGATCTGCCATTCCACTTTCCATGTTTATCTCCTTCTTGGTGCTGGACTCCTTTGGCATTACGCTCAATTTGATGGTCTTATTCTCCCTTATCCTAGCCTTAGGGATGTTGGTTGATAATGGCATTGTAGTAGTTGAAAATATATATCGCTTGATGCAAGATGGGATGCCTCCTCTTCAAGCAGCAAAAGAAGGAGTAGGAGAGGTGGCTTGGCCCATCATCACCTCCACACTTACCACCCTAGCGGCATTTCTTCCATTAGCATTTTGGGATGATTTGGTTGGTGAATTTATGAAATACCTTCCCATCACCTTGATTATTGTCCTTTCGGCCTCTCTTTTTGTGGCATTGGTCATCAATCCCGTGATGACTTCCTTGTACATGAAAATTGAAGACATGAGCAAGGACAAACCTAAAAAAGGGTCAATCCGAGCTTCCACCGCATTGGTGCTGCTTGCTTTAATTTTTTACGTGGTGGGTTGGACGAGTATGGGAACACTCAGTGTGACCTTCGCGTTGCTTACGTTAGTGTACGTGTTTTATGTTAGAAAATGGGTGGGTTGGTTTCAAGCCGTTTTCTTGGTTAAAATGGAAAATGGATACGAATCCCTTCTTAAATTTTCATTAAGGGGTAAAAATCCAGTCAAGATTCTTACCGGTACCTTTTTTCTTTTAATCTTTTCCATTGCGATGCTGGGGATCAGATCTCCAAAGGTGCTCTTTTTCCCCGATAACCAGCCGCAGTTGGTCAATGTCTTCGTTGAATTTCCCATTGGAACCAGC
>Ga0315906_10002449_pt1 | contig 25919 bp, 20 predicted proteins | sample LakEriMetagenome_4_FD_203526 | JGI IMG/M metagenome (GOLD analysis project Ga0315906, IMG submission 203526) | Freshwater fungal communities from buoy surface, Lake Erie, Ohio, United States - Buoy 2 MA122 | ecosystem: Environmental > Aquatic > Freshwater > Lake > Lake biofilm | place: USA...
TCTACAAGAAATCTTTTTACATACACCACAGACTTAACTAACGTGGCTTGGACTAAAACTAGATGCTCAGTAACTGCGAGTGCAACAATAGCGCCAGATGGGACTAATACTGCTTTTGCTTTTAATATGAGTACAGGCAGTACTGATTTAAAACGATTAACATCTCCTAATATTGCCTCATCAGTATCCGGTGGATTGTATACATTCTCATTATTTGTCAAACAAAACAATTTTAGTGGATCAGGTAATGCTAGCGCCGGGATTCAACTTGGAAATTATAATAGTAGTCAAACTGCAGGAGTAGAACCTGCATATAACGTCTTATCAAATTTTCAATCAACAGGGTCATTTTCTATTTTCCCGGCATCCTCAGGATCAGCTGTTGATAGAGGTGCCATAGATGTAGGCAATGGATGGTATAGAATTTACGCAACATGCAATTGGGCATCAAGTGTTAGTTCATTTTCTACTTTTATAGATATGGATAATGGAATTCTTACTGGCTCACAGTACGAAGGTACTGGGGTTTATATTTGGGGACCACAATTTGAAACAGGCTATCTATCACCATACCAACCAGTTACAGGCACAACAAAACCTTGGCCTTCTATAGGTAGTACTATTACAAGCAGTATGGTTAATAATCCAACTTGGATTTTGAGTAATGGAGGTAGTGTTGTATTTGATGGAGTAAATGATAGTGTGCAATTAGGGAGTGCTAACGTGAGCACTGCATGCACTGTCAATCAATGGATACGACCCCTTTCTGGTAGTGCAACTACTATGAGAACTATAGAATATTTAGCTGTAAACTCAGCCACTGCTGTTCTATTCTCACAATTAATTAAAATATCCAATATTTGGTACCATCAAAACATAATCTCAGGTTACCAATCCGGATATGCCGAAGAAATGAATACATACTTTCAAAGTGATGTAACTCAATTTGTACAAAATAATATACCATACAATTTTTGTTTTACATGGGAAAGAACACCTGGTTCTAATTCAACTCTTAAAACTTATCTAAATGGAATTTTTAGAGAACAACAGGTAAGTACGAATACCTTTTGGGCTAATACCGCTTCTTTATCAACATCAACTTATAGTATAGCGTCTACATTCAAAGGCAATATATCAACAACCTCATTTTACAACCGAGTTCTGACTCAACAAGAAATAACCCAAAACTACAACGCTTACAAATCACGATTCGGATTATCATAATATGGCAGTAAACACAAGAAATAGTATTGTTACAAATGGATTGGTATTAGCATTAGATGCTGGTAATACTAAAAGTTATGTTAGTGGGAGTACGACATGGTTTGATATTAGCGGAAATAATAATAGTGGAAGTTTATTTGATGGACCTACATTTAGTAGTGATAATGGTGGAAGTATTGTTTTTGATGGTGTAGATGATCATGTAGTGACTACACCTATCAATAATTTTACATCAATTGGAGGATGGTTTTATATAAGAAATGGTGGTACACCATGGAAATATATTATAGACGCTAGAACTGGGTTATCAAATAGTTGGTTTACCCAATACCAAGGTGTAAATGGAATAGGGCCAGTCTGGACAAATATGTATATCAATAGTATTAGATTAACAATATCTCCTACTAATATTCCTATAAATAGTTGGTTTTATCTATACCTTACTACTGCTACATCCAACACAGCCTCAATTACATTTATGAGGAGATATGTTGGTAGTGGAGAAAATTCTCAAGGTAACATATCTACAATTCATGCTTATAGTAGAAATCTCTCCCAACAAGAAATCACTCAAAACTACAACGCTACAAAAACTAGATTTGGATTGTCATAAATTGATATATTTATAACAAAATCTAACACATGAATATTCCTATATATCCTGGTTCTAGTTCATTTTTCCCTGGTTTAACACCATTTGGATTCTATGACTATGATTATGACTTTCAAATTGATGCTGACAAAGTAACTACATTTTGTGCTCGTCGATTAGGATATCCTATAATGGAAGTTGAATTACAAGATTTAAACTTCTACGCTGCTTTTGAAGAAGCAGTTACCACATATGGTAACGAACTCTACGCTTATCAAGTGCGAGATAATATGTTATCACTAGAGGGTGCACCTACGTCTTCAAATTTAAATAACGCGCTTATTACGCCAAATATGGGGGCTATAGTACGCCTCTCACAACAATATGCTTCAGAAGCTGGTGCAGGTGGTAATATAACTTATTATAGTGGAGCATTAGCTTTAACTTCAAGTATACAAGAATATGATTTAGGAACATGGGCTACTAATAATAACATTACTGGTGGAATAGAAATTAAATCTGTATTCTACCAATCACTACCAGCTGTAAGTCAAATGTATGCTCCATTTGGAGGATTCGCAGGACTAGGAGGAGTACCAGCATCTGGTTTATATGGTGGAATGTATGGTGGTGGATATGGAGGTGGATACTTAATGATGCCTGTAGCATATGATGCTGCTGTGGTTCAAGGTATAGAATTAAGCAATACAATTCGTTTATCTGCTTACACATTTAATATCATAAATAACAAAATAAAAGTATTTCCTATACCATCAGATAGTGATGTTAGAGATGGATTTTTATGGTTTGAGTATATTAAAATACAAGAAAGACTAACAAACGGATTAGTGACACCAGGTGGTATTACAAATCCATCTAACGCCCCATATGGTAACCCAGTTTATAGCCAAATTAACTCAGTTGGTAGACAATGGATATATGAGTATTGTTTAGCTCTATGTAAAGAAATGTTAGGATATGTTCGTGGAAAATATTCTACAGTTCCTATTCCTGAACAAAATATGACTTTAAACCAGTCAGATTTATTAACAGCTGCTACAGCAGAAAAAACAGCATTAATAGAAAGATTAAGAGGATATTTTGATGAAACTTCTAAACGTGCTTTATTAGAAAGACGTTCACAAGAAAGTGATTTTAGAAGACAAGAGATTAACAATGTACCAATGACAATATTTATCGGATAATGGCACTATTCGGCTCGGCAAGAGATATATCAATGTTTAGAAAAATCAACCGTGAGTTGATGGGAGATGTTATCACTCAACAGATTGCATTTTACAAATATGTTTTAGATAAAACTAAAGTAAACATGTATGGAGAATCATCTGGTGGTAAATTCTTTGATGGCCCTGTATTATTAAATGCTTTAATTACAGTAGGTGATAATACAAGTCCTACAAGTGAATTTGGTGTTGACTTTAACTGGAGTATTAGAGCTGCCTTCTTAAGAGATGATTTAGTAGATACTAATGTTCATCCTGAAGTAGGAGATGTATTGTTATATCAAGAATCATATTTTGAAATTGATAACACAAATATTAAACAGTTCTTTGCAGGTAAAGATCCTGACTACCCATACGCTCAAAACCCATTAAACCCAGGTTTAGAAAACTTTGGATACAATGTAAGTGTAGTATGTGAGACTCATTACATTCCTGCTGATCGTATAAATCTGATAAAACAAAGATTATAATGGCTAAGCAAAGAAAAGTAACACCTAAAACCCAAAGAGAAATAAGTGAGTCTTTACAAGAACCACTTACACCTGGTGGTCCTGGATTTGCCCCTACTGGTAATCCTAATGATGCTAATACTGTTAATAGAGCAACTCAAACATCATTTAAAGATGATACAGTAAAACCATTCTCAGTTGGATTAGAAGATTTAGACTGGGCAGTAATGTATTATTTTCAAAATGTTATTAGACCAACTGTTAAACAAAATGGTGAAATAATACCTGTTCCTGTAATATACGGTTCGCCTGAGAAATGGAAATCATTTCAAAAAGACGGATATTATAGAGATGTGAATGGTAGAATAATGGCTCCATTGTTAATGTTTAAAAGAAATAGTATTGAAAAAAATAGATCTATAACTAATAAGTTAGACGCTAATCAACCTAATAATGTAGCTGTAACTAGTAAAAAATATAGTCAACAAAATGCTTATAGTAAATTTAATATCCTTAACGGAATTAAACCTGAACAAACATTATACGCTACAGTTGTACCTGATTATTTAACAGTTACTTATGATTGTGCTGTGTTTACTTATTATAATGATCAGTTAAACAAAATTATTGAAGCAGTTGAGTACGCTTCTGACGCATATTGGGGTGATCCTGAACGTTTTAAATTTAAAACTAATATTGATTCATTCTCATCTACTGTGGAATTATCAGACAATGCTGAAAGAATAGTTAAAAGCACTTTTACTCTTAAAATGTTTGGTTATATTATACCAGATACAATACAAAAAGATACTTCGTTTGTAGGTAAATTCTCAAACCGAAATAAACTTACAGTATTCTCAGAAACAGTTTCAGATATTAATAACTTACCAACCCCTTAGTGATATTTATAACAAATAACAAAAAAATAATTTTATGGAAAACAAAGTTTTAACACAAGAAGAAATTCAATCTTTAAAGACAATTCAAACTAACCAATCAAACTTGGTTCAAGCATTAGGTACAGTAGAGTATCGTATTCAACTTTTAGAGTTAGATAAACAATCTCTTAAGTCACAACTTCAAAAACAAATTGAAGATGAAACTAAAATAGCTAAAGAACTTCAAGAAAAATATGGTGATGGAAATATTGACTTAGAAAAAGGAGAGTTCATCCCGGTTTCATGATTTTGACGTTTTTTAAGATATTTATAATTAAAACAAACATAACGTAAACCATGGCAGAAACTTTAATATCACCAGGCGTATTAGCGAGAGAAAATGATTCTTCATTTGTATCTCAAGGTCCGGTAACAGCAGGAGCGGCTATTTTAGGTCCAACTGTAAAGGGACGAGTAGGAATACCTACAATAGTTACTTCTTACTCCCAGTATCAACAACAATTTGGTACTACTTTTACTAGTGGTAGTAATAGTAATACTTATACTTATTTTACTTCTATAGCAGCTTATAATTATTTTGCTAATGGAGGAACTTCATTATTAGTAACTCGTGTTGTAAATGGAGCTTATACTCCTGCTTCAAGTAGTGCTATTGTAAGTGCTAGTGGAGCTACCACCCCAGTATTTGTTTTAGAAACACTTACAGAAGGAACAGTTGCTAATAGTACTAGTCCTGAAATTAGTGGTTCATTAACAAGTGGATCAACTGATAATTTAAGATGGCAAATTGTTGCTTCAAGTACTTCGTCTGGAACATTTGATTTATTGATTCGTCAAGGTAATGATACTAATTTAAACCCAACAGTTTTAGAAACTTATGCTGGTTTATCATTAGACCCATTTGCTTCAAATTATGTAGCTAAAGTAATAGGTGATTACAAATACACATATCAAACAGATAGTGGAACTGGAACTGCTTATTTGCAATTAACTGGTAGTTTCCCAAACCGTTCAGCTTATGTACGTGTGAAATCAGTTAATTATACTACTCCTAACTATTTCCAAAATGATGGAACACCTAATCCAATATATACAAGTTTACTACCAACAGTTAGTAGTGGATCATTTGGTGGTGCGGCTGGAACTATAGCTGCTGGGGCTAATTTCTATCAAAACATTAATAGTTCAAATACTCAAGGATTAGTAGCTGCTAATTACACATCTAGTTTAACTTTATTAGCTAACCAAGATGACTACAAGTATAACATATTGTTAATGCCTGGTATATATAATCAAGATTATGCTAGTACCATTACAACTGCTTTAACTAATACTCAAAACCGTGGAGATGCTATTTTAGTATCAGATATGGTTGCTTATGGTAAATTAGTAAGTGATGTAGTTGGACAAGCAGCTACTAGAAATTCATCATACACAGCTACTTACTGGCCATGGTGTCAAGTACAAGACCCAGATAGTGGACAAAACGTTTGGGTACCAGCTTCAACTGTAATTGGTGGAGTATATGCTTATAATGACAGTGTTTCTGAACCATGGTTTGCACCAGCAGGTATAAACAGAGGTGGATTAAGTACTGTAATTAGAGCTGAAAGACGTTTAGCACAAGGTGATAGAGATACTTTATATAATGGAAAAGTAAATCCGATCGCTACATTCCCAGGAACTGGAGTAGTAGTATACGGACAAAAAACATTACAAACTCAAGCATCAGCTTTAGATCGTGTAAATGTTCGTCGTTTGTTAATTGCTCTTAAGAACTATATTTCTCAAGTTGCTAATAACTTAGTATTTGAACAAAATACAATTGCTACAAGAAATAATTTCTTAGCACAAGTTAATCCATATTTGGAAAGTGTTCAACAACGTCAAGGATTATACGCGTTCCGAGTAATAATGGATGACAGTAACAATACAGCATCAGTAATTGATCAAAATCAAATGGTAGGACAAATTTATTTACAACCTACTAAGACTGCTGAATTTATTTACTTAGATTTCAATATTACACCAACTGGAGCTACTTTCCCAGCGTAAAAATTAATTATATAGATATTTATAATAAATAAAAAAACATGGCAATATTAGACGCAAACGAAATATTTTTCACAGCATTTGAACCAAAACAAGCTAATCGATTCATCCTTTATATGGATGGTATTCCTAGCTATATAATTAAAGGAGTTAGCGCTGTCACTTTAACTCAAGGTGAAGTACCTTTAAACCATATTAATATTCTACGTAAAGTAAAAGGAAAAAGTGTATGGGGTGATGTTACATTAACATTATTTGATCCTATCACTCCATCTGGAGCACAAGCTGTAATAGAATGGGTACGTTTACATCATGAATCAGTAACAGGTAGAGATGGATATTCTGACTTTTATAAAAAGGATTTAACTATCGATGTATTAGGACCTGTAGGAGATATAGTAAGTGAATGGGTATTAAAAGGTGCATTTATTAAAGAAGCTAATTTTGGTGAATACAATTGGGACACTGCAGATACCGCTGTAAACCTCACAATGACATTAGCTATTGACTATGCTGTATTGAATTTCTAATTTTACTATTTAAATTAAAAGAGCTCGCAAGTTTTGCGAGCTTCTTTTTTCCTTATATATTTATATATGACATTAAAGTTATAACAAATAAAAGATATGGAAAATAAATTTACAACTCCAACAGAAATTATTGAATTACCTTCACAGGGTTTAGTCTATCCTGAGTCATCTCCTTTATCAAGTGGTAAAATTGAAATGAAGTATATGACTGCTCGTGAAGAAGATATATTAACTAACCAAAACTATATTAGTAAAGGCACAGTATTAGATGAGTTAGTTAAATCACTTATTGTTTCTAATATAGACTATGAAGATCTAATTGTTGGTGATAAAAACGCTATTTTAGTAGCAGCTCGTATTTTAGGATATGGTAAAGATTATAAATTTAATTATAGTGGGGAAGAATATAATATTGATTTAACTACAATTAAAGACAAACCTTTAAATACTAGTCTATTTAAAAAAGGAACTAATGAGTTTAGTTTCACCCTCCCAGCAACAAACATTGATGTCACTTTTAAATTACTAACAGGTAAAGAAGAAAAGAAAATTAATGCTGAATTAGATGGACTAAAGAAAATTAACAAAAATTCTTCAGCAGAATTATCTACTCGTTTAAAGTATATCATCACATCAATAAATGGTGATCGTGATACAAAATCTATTAGAGAATTTGTAGACAATATTTTCTTAGCTCGTGACTCCAGAGCATTAAGGGAGTATATAAAGGAGGTGCAACCAGACGTAGATCTGACCTTTTTTCCCGACGGGAGTGACGAAAGAGTTTCAATTCCAATTGGACTTAACTTTTTTTGGCCTGACGTCTGATATAGCTCCTCAAATGAGGTCTAATTTATTTACTCAGATACATGAAATAGTTTTTCATGGTCAAGGAGGATACAGTTGGGAGACAGTTTATAACATGCCTATTTGGCTTCGTAAATTTACTTTTCATAAAATAAAAGAATTTTATGAGGAAAAAAATAAAGCTCAAAACGAAGACTTAGCATCTCAATCTCAGAAAATTAAAGAAGGTAAAGTAGATTTACCATCACATTTTAAAGGTAAATTAGACAATAATAAAAAAGTATCTAAATATTAATACCCACTAAACAGTGGGTATTTTTTACTTTTTACATATTTATACTATATAATACATTATGGCTGACATAAACTCTTTAAATAAAGAAATAGCTGATCTTAGAAAACAATTAGGAGAAAAACCTTTAACTCCATTTGACCCTAAAGATTTAGATAAAGCCTTACTTACTGTTAAAGCTTTAAGATATGAACTTAGAGAAGCATCTAGTGATTTAGACTATATATATAAAAGTTTTAAAAATAGTGTTGCTGAAATGTCTAAACAAAACACTTATTTAAATACTGCTAAAAAATCTTTAACAAGTATATCTGATATTTCTAGACAAGTTGTAGATTATAGAAGAGGAGAAACTAATTTAACTGAAAAACAACTAAAAAATCTTCAAAATCAAGCTAGAGTTAGATTTGAAGAATTAAAATTAGCTATAAAATATGGTAAATTAGGTGATGATAATTTAAGAGATGCTAAAGCTGCTTTAGATGAACAAGAAAATTTTAATAAAGCTTTAGGTAGAACTATTGAAATTCAAAAAGAAGTTAATAAGGAAATAGGTTTATTAGGAAGTGGTTTAGAAGGAGTAGGTAAAGCTTTAGAAAAAATGGGTTTTGCTGGTATAGCCAAACCTATATCTGATGGTATCCAGAAAACTAAAGAATCTAGATTCCAATTAAAACTTAATCAAGATGCGATTAAGGAGATAGGAAAAGAAATGGCAGCTTTAAACAAAAGAAATCTGTCAGATGCGCAAATTCGATATTTTGGAGGAGCAGAACTTAAAGCTTTATTAGCCCAAAAAGAAGCTTTACAACTCCAAAATGCTGAATTAAGTACTCAAACTAGTAAGTACAAAAATATAGCGATATCTTTAAAAGAACAAGTTACCTTAACTAACATGATGGATTTCATGATAGGTAAAATGGTTCAAAATTTCTTTGAGTTAAATAAGGCTCAAACTGAGTTTACTAGAGAAACAGGTCATAGCTATAGTTACATGGATGCTTCGAGCACTAGTTTAACAACTATGGCTCAAAATATTAAATTAGCGACAGCTTTAACCCGACAATTTGGTATGGCTGCTGATGTTATATTTACTCCTGAAACTATTAAAGAAGCTACTGAAATGGTTGAGTTAATGGGAATGAGTGAAGAAGAAGCAGGTAAACTAGCTCGTATAGCAAAAGTAAATGGTAACGAATTAAAAGCCAATAACGAAAAAATTGTAGCTACAGTATCTAATTTTAATAAATTAAACAAAACTGGAATATCAGGCAAAGCTGTACTTAAAGATTTATCCAACATATCAGATGCTATGGCTATGTCATTTAAAGGTGATGCTGTAGCAATGGCTCAAACAGCAGCTGAAGCTAAAAAACTAGGGTTAACTTTAAGTGATGTAGATAAAGTAGCAGAATCATTGCTTAATTTTGAAGATAGCATATCAGCTGAATTAGAGGCAGAATTATTAACTGGAAAGCAAATTAACCTAGAACAAGCTAGATTATATGCATTAAACAACGATATAGCGGGTTTAACTAAAGAAATAGCTGACAACCAGGAAATCATGGGTTCATTCTCTTCAGGTAATCGTATCCAACAAGAAGCAATAGCTAAAGCTTTAGGTATGAGTAGAGAAGATATGGCTAAAATGATTTATAACCAACAGTTATCTAAAGGTTTAAGTGAAGAACAAGCAGCAAAAATGGCTGATGTTGAGTTAGCAGATATGAAACGTTTATCTATTCAAGAAGCAATTAATAACTCTATGACTAAAATGGGTGAAGCGTTAGCTGTTCCATTAGCTATGTTCGCTGATATAATAGCTAAAGCAGGTGAATTTAAATCTCTTATAGTCATAATTAGTGCTTTATTAGCTGGGAAAATGTTATATGGTTTAGTAACAGGAGCAGCTGCAATGGCTTCTCAAGTAATATCAGCTAGAGCTTACCAAACAACATTGACTGCTACTCAAAGTAAAGAAACAGCAATAGCTGCTATGAAAATAGCGGGAGCTGGAGCAACCTCTTTTGGAGCTGTAGCAGGAGCTATAGCAGCCACTTTAGCTGTAGCTGCAGCAGCGGTAGCTGGGTTTAAAATGATGGATGATGGAGAAATTAATAACCAGGGAAGACCAACATTATTTACAGGTACAGATACAGTCAAAATTAGACCAGATGACTCTATATACGCCGCAAAAGACGGTAGTATGAAAGTAGGGACTGATTTATTAGGTGAAAATGAAGTAGGAATTAATCCAGGTGGTGGAAATAAAGGTAGTAGTGGAGGAGGAGTAAATGTAGATTATAACCAAATGGCATCAATTATAGGAGCGGCAGTATCAACAGCGATAGCCAATGTTCAAATTGCTACTTCTATTTACTTAGATTCAAAAGTATTAGCTGTTGGTGTTAATACTGAAAATAATAAAGCTATAAGCAAAGTTCCATAATATTGAATATTTATAATAAACATTAAAAAACAAACAATATGGGACTATTAGACTTACTTCAAGGGCCAGGGTCAAACCTAACCGCTTATAATGGTGTTACACCATCAATAAATCCTTTAGCTACAAATGCTTCTCAAATGCATGATAGTTACTCAATAACCGGAGATAACTTCAATGTAGTTAATGGAGATTATCAACAATATTTAGACGGAACAGGTAATCTTTTACCAACACCATCAAATCTAGATTTAGGAGGAGTAGCTCCATCAATATCACCAAGTGGTCAACCTTTGCCTTATTTGAATAATCTACCTGGATAATGGGATTAATCAATTTAGTAACAAATTTACCTGATTTTTATTATTATAACTCTAAAGGACAACAAGGGGGTTTAGGTAATTTTTCTGCTAAATCTTTAAGATATGGAAATGATAGAAAGGGTGGTGGTTCAAGTAACCAACCTTACATTACAACTCCTATACCTGATGGAGATATTCCTTCATCACCAGATTTTTTATTACGTAATGGTTATTTAAACCCTATTAATTCTTTACAAGATGTTAGTAGACTAACTAAATTTTTTAGCCCACTAGGATCAGGAGCTTCTGTTAATGGAGTTTTATTCATTGCTAAACAAGAATTATTAGAAAGACAAGGAGTTGATGTAGTAGATGGTTTTAATAGAATATATAACCCTTTAGGTACAATAGCTCAAGCTGGGGTATTATCAATTGGATACCATTTAAATAAACAAGGTATTAATGTATTTAGAAGGGGATATTTTAGTGGTGGAGAAGATGGTTATTTTAAATTAACTAAATTAAACGACGAAGTTAATATAAATAGATTAACTGGGTTATTTAACACTAATAAACAACAAAAATTTAATGATATTTTATCAATTAGTGAGTATGGTTTAAATACTACTCCTAATTCTCAAATATTATTTTCATATGGTGGAGGCCCAGGATCAATTTTAGGTATAGGTAAAACAAATATACGATTATGGAATTCTACTCCTAATGTAAAAATACCTTTAAAACGTTCAATCCCAAATTATTCTTCTCGTGTACCACTAACACCTTTAAGTATTAGCACAGTATGGAATTACAATCCAGGATCAGGTATTAGTGATGTATATAACATAAATGGAATATTCAAAAAAGGAACAGGAGTATCATTATTATATAAAGTACTTGTAGACCCATCAGTATCTTCAACAGAATTATTTGGAGAAGCAGAAGCTGCTAGTGACATAATGGATAGGAATGTTAATAAATCAAACACATTCACATCAACTACCCCAGGTTATTTAACATATAATCAAATACAATTCTCTGCTAACTCTACTGTAGATAACAAAGGAACAGTATCTGATTTTAGAGAATTATTAACTGATGTACCTAAAACTGATTACTCCCCAATTGGTTTTAATAGAGAAAATGGAGAAATAGGACATGGTTATAATACTAGTAAAACATATTTTAAAAGTAATTCTAGAAATGGTGTAACTCGAATTCTTAACCCTAATTTAGCTATATCTCCTGATCAAGTAGAAATAGGTGTTAGAGGAGAAGATATTATAGATTTTAATTTTACATTAGTTAACAATAATGGAGGTACAAATACATTAATTGATTTTAGAGCATATGTTGAGGATTTTAATGACTCTTTTACTGGAGAATGGGACGCTTATAGATATAATGGTAGAGCAGAAAACTTCTATAAATATAAAGGGTTTAGTCGAGAATTTTCATTAACATTTGTCGTACCTAATTTGTCAAGAGCAGATATGATATCTAGTTATCAAAAACTAAATGCTTTATCTTGGACTGCAATGCCAGATTATTCTCAAGCTGGGTTGATGAGAGGTAATCTATGTTATTTTACAATGGGTGATTATTTAAGAAGATCATTAGTAGTAGTTAAATCTTTAGCTTACACTCCAATTATGGAGATGGGATTTGATATTGATAGAGATATAGATGGAAGAAAATTTGCAAATGGACAAGATTCATTATATATAGGTCAACTTCCTAAAGGTATTAAAGTTCAATGTAGTTTAATTCCATTAACAAATGAAGTATCATCTCAAATATTCTTTACACCACAAAGAGGAGAAGCATTTATTGGAAATAGAACACATGCTATTGTAGATAGAAATGATATAGCTAAACAATATAAAAACGGAAAACAACCAGAAGACTTCCAATTTCAAGAAGCTGGTAATGGTACTAACTCGTTTAGAGCTTCTGATCCTTATTTATCTCCAACTTATGTAGATATGACTAATACTAGAACAACCATAGTAGAATCATCAACTGTTCCACCACCACAGCAAATAATACCTCAACCTCTCCCAGGATTAAATACAACTGGATTACGCCCAGATTTACCTGGTTTTGCGGCTGGTGAAACAGAAGGAGATGAAGGGCCTCAACTCCCAATAGATGCTATACCAACTGGTATAGAAGGTAATTTCTTATTAAACACAGATACTCCTGCTGGACCTAGAGTATAAAATATAATACTATGAATCGTTATCAATATATAAGGATAGAAAAAGATCCAACAATGAAGGTTAGGTATTATAGAGATTCTAAATACCCAACTGTTCCTTTATCTAATACTGATATATATGTTATAACAACTATAGGTGATAGATATGATTTATTAGCTAATCAATACTATGATGATCCATCATTATGGTGGATTATTTCAATAGCAAATGATCTTTTACCACAAAACTCAATATTTATACCAGAAGGAACTCAACTTAGAATACCAGTTGAGATAAATTCAATATTAACAAGTTATAACGAATTAAACTCATGATATGGCTGATATTATAGGGAGAAGTTTTGAGCCGTATGTTAAAAAACAAATAGCCAAAAGACAAGAAAAATTAGGTCTTGGTCTCAAAAATATAGATACTATAAAATTTGAGAATACAAACACTGCTTTTATTAGATTAACATCTGGTGTTAATGTAGACGGAGAAGCATTAACTAATCTTGGATTAGCAGGACAAAACAAATATGCTGGAAGTGAACTAGCAAAACAATTCCAACTATTTTCAGCTAGAACTCCAAATGGGTTCACTAGTGGAATTGGTTATAATGATCAATCATCATATGGATTTGTTTCTAATGCAGATTATGGTTTTGTTCCTCCACCGGGTATTGTATCTATGGATGTTAAAGCAATGAACCGAGGTTCATTACGTGAAGCTAATATTGAAATCAAATGTCATAACCTTGAACAATTCCAAATACTAGAAGTCTTATACATGAGACTAAAATATAGTATATTATTAGAATGGGGTCATAGTATATATTTTAATAACAGTGGAGAATTAGTCCAATCAAGACATGATTTATCTAGTACATTCTTAAAAGGAACTACTCAAACTGAAATGTTAAAATTAGTTCAAAAAGAAAGAAAAAATTCTGATAGTAATTATGATGCGTTTTTTGGTTTAGTAACTAACTTTTCTTGGACTTTAAGACCAGATGGAGGATACGACATAACAGTAACAGCTAGATCATCAGGTGATGTTATTGAATCTTTAAAAATTAACACTACTCTCCCAGTACCTCAAGGTACTCCAGTTGTATCTCCTCCTGACCCTAATAATATTAATGGAGAAGTACTCCCCCCACCTTCATCAATTCAAACTAATTATTATAAATCTACAATAAATAGGATTTTAACATTAATAACTAGTCAAGTATATCCAACAAAAGCATATGCTCATGGAGTAGACCAAGGACAAGCAGGACAATATTATCCAATGCATAACTATGCTATAGAAAAAATGGCTAATCTTAAAGCAGTTGTTAATAGAGATTCATTAGCGGCTGTAACTAATGCTACAGATCATTTAACATGGAAGGAAATATTAATGTTTGAATTCCCTCAAACACTTTCAGGTGGTACTTGGGGTAGTAGACAGTATTATATGAAACTTGGTACTCTATTAAGAATAATAGAATCATTTTTATTATATTATGATACTTCTAAATCAAATTCAACTCAAACAGATGTTGTAGGTGAAGAAAAAGAATTATTAGGTAATCCGCCTTTATTTGAAATAGATTATAACTATAATACTAACTATTGTTTTACATTTCCAAGACATTGTTCAATAGATCCTAAAGTATGTTTAATACCTATAGATTTAGATGAAATAAGTGATGGTGCTATTTCTGGACCATACTATATAGATACTACTTATACTTACTTAACCCAAGATCCTCCTCAAAAGGATGATGCTAATCAACAAGGACTTAATGGTAGTGATTTAGGTGATTCATATTTAAAATTAGTTGGTCAAGCATTATATAATAATGAATTTTCATGGAGAGATGAAAAATATTCCAATTCACCTGTAACATCTAGTTTACCATCATCTGTACCTGTTATTTTTAATAATGATATTTTAGTTGCTAATTTAGAAACTGCTTTTTCTTCCCCACAAAATGATATTCCCCAATTAAAAAAAGGATATGAAGCTATTAAAGATATTAGATTTAGATTTATATCACCTACCCCAACTACACCAGTATTAAATACTAAATATATTGTAAATGTAGATATTTTACCACAACCTGTTGCTATTGCTAAAAAATACTCTCAAAAATACGGAACACTTACTGTTGTGACAGCTAATGGAGCTTCAAACTCATTAACTGATAATGGAACTGTTGATGCTTCTAGATTTAAAACTTACTCAAATGATGATCCTGAATTAATAGCTTATATAAATAATTCAAATTTACTATTTGAAAAACAAATATATAAAAAATCTATAGTAGTTAGAGAATATAGAAATCCAAACTCTAATCTAGCATATAAACCATCATCACTTGTACAATCTGGATCAGAACTTTATACTCAAATTAAAGATACTGGATTTAAAGATCCAAATAAACCATATGTAGGTAACTTAATGCATACTTACATTAATATGGAATATATAGCTTCAACATTAGATAAAAATATTGATATAAAAGAATCTAAAATATCATTATATGATTTCTTAGATAACTTAATGACTGGAGTACAAAACGCTTTAGGTAATGTTAATAATTTCATCACAATATATGATGAAGATAAAAATAAATTTAAAATAATTGACGACACATTCATCCCAGGTTTATATGATAATAGTGGAGAAGAATCAGGTATAGTTCAATTTAACGCTAATATATTAAAAAATAATTATGGTAGTTTTGTTAAAAGTGTAAACTTTAAAACTAAATTATCTAATAATTTTGCTACAATGACTACAATTGGAGCCCAATCTAATGGTAATGTTGTTGGTGAAAATGCTACAGCTTTAAGTAAATGGAATATTGGTTTAACAGATAGAATAATTACTGATAGAGCTAATCCAAACGCAACTATAGCCTCAGGAAGTAGTGTGGCTGAGAAATTTTTAGAAAATGTTGTTAATCTTCAAAACTTTAATAACAAAGTACATACATTCACATTAACAGATAATGATATTAGTAGTTTAAGAGGTGGTATAACTGACTTATTTAGAATGGAAATTGGTGAATTTACTAATCAAGGTAAAATACCAGGTATTGGTTTTATTCCATTTGATTTAGAGTTAACAATGTTAGGATTAAGTGGTGTTAAAATATATGAAACATATACTATAGATACTACATTACTCCCTAATGCATATAAAGATAAAATTCAATTTATATGTTCTGGAGTATCACATAAAATATCTAATGGTATTTGGGAAACTACTTTAAATAGCATATGTGGTCCAAAATATGATAACGTTAAGATATCTAACCCACCAAATGTCAAAAATATCACATCAGTAACAGTTCCTAAAGCTCCTGAATCTAATACTCAAGGTAATGGAATATCAACTCCACCAGCTTCAAATACTGGGGTATATGAAATATACACACAAGGTAAACTAAGAAAAAATTATTTTGATCTTACTAAACATCATGATCCTAAACTTACTAAAACACATGCTATAACAATACCCGGTGGAGCCAGTACATTTAATTGGGAGGTAGCTTACAGAAGAAGTAATTATATTGGACATTATTCTAAAGTACCTAATTACAGTAGTATAGTATCTAGAAATAAAAATGATGAATTTGTTGTATTTGACTGGGTATTAAAACGAGGTGGAAGTAGTGATGTACTTATTCCTGCTCCATTTGACGGAAAAATTGTAGCTGGAGGATTAAAACCTGGAGGAGGAGCAACTACTTATGGTGGAACTAATGTAGTAGTAGATAGTGGAGGAAATTCATTTTATGCTTTAATTTCAACTGATGGTTCTAAAACAGCTATCTTCTTACATATGAGAGAAATGTATTTTAAAGTAGGAGACACTTTTAGTAAAGGACAAGGACTTGGAATTCAAGCTAGTGTAGGACCTACTTCAACAGGAACTCACCTACATATAGAAGCAATGGCTTTGCAAGATGCCATAGATTATTTTAATTTTGTAAACTCATTATCATCAAATTATGATGGAAAAACTAATTTAAAATAATGACATATTATCCTAAAAGTAAAATATTAACTAATCAAGTAGCAACCCAAAATATGGTTGGGGATGATGGATTAATATATAATTATATTTTTGTAAGTAATAACCAATACTATCAAGGATATTTTTATATGTTATATAACGGAAAGGCATATACTGGAAAATACCCAGGAGATGGAGTTAATGAAGAAATAATAAAATTAATAGATGATATAGATGCTTATGATAATCCAACAATAATAGTTCCATCACTAACAACTACACCCATACCACCTTTATTTCCTACTCCTAAAGACTATGAAGTAGGAGTATTTACTCGTTATTTTATTAAAAAACGAAATGAATTTATATTTGATGAATTAACTAAAGATCAATATAGTAATGTTAATACTACATTATATATTCCATTCCAAATTCAATGGCAGCTTGTAGGTGACAGTAATAATACTTATACTACAAATAGAAATATGGTTTTAGTAGCAGAACAAAAAAGTAAAGTACCTGGGTTAAGTATGTATTTAAAAGAAGACTATCTTAAATATTATAAGTAATGTCTACAAGAACGCCATTTCAGTGGGATAACGCCAATTTCTCTTGGGATGCGAATCCATTCCCGAATCAGAGCATTAATCCGTTTACTTGGGATGATGTCGCGCTTATAACCGGTATAGTAGACGCTTTAGCAGGTGGTTATTTCCCAAATGATTATTTTGGTAAACATCCTGATAAAAAACAAAAATTTATAAAATTGCTTTGTAAAGTAGAGGGCAAAGAATATAAAGAAACTAAAGAGGTAATGAATCGTAAAATACGTATATCGGACGTATCCCTAGTTGCTAAGGAAGTCTTAGGAATAAACATAAAAGTAGAATTATAATGTATAAATTATTTACAGATAAACCTGAAGTATTTGAGTGTAATATTAAACTTGAAGGCGCTTCATTAAAAAACAGTTCAGCTCGATTAATCATTGAATCTGAAGATGTTAATCTAATGTTTGAAGGAACCATTAATAAAGACGGTAAATGTTCTATTCCTATTAAAAAACTAAAAGGATTATTAGAAGATAGCACCTCAGGTCAAATAAAGCTTGAAGTCATAGCAGAGGATACTTATTTTACACCTTGGAAGTCAGATTTTATAGTAGAAGCATCTCGTAAAGTAACTGTAGAAGTTAAATCAAACGATGCTGAAGTAATAAAAGATACTACTCCTAAAATTCAAATTACAGGAATACAAGAAGTTGATCCTGTAACTGAACATATTATACGAATAGTTAAAATGTTGGTTAAAGAAGATATCAATGTTAAAAACTTAACTATTAAAAAAGATAAAGTAAACAATATAATTGGTACTTACTTACAAGAAAATAAGATTGAACAAAATTATGTTCAAGAGATTATAAACGGGATAGTTTCTAAACTACCTAAATAAATAAATAAAAGTTATGGCTGGACCTTTTGATTTCACAGGTCAGAATATAGAAGACAGTTACCAACGAGTCTTACAAACAGACGGTACTTCCATATATGATGGTACTGGTTCCTTATTTAGTTTACCTTCTGCGTTTCCTTATACTGGGTCTGCTAGAATAACAGGTAGTTTAGGAGTAACTGGATCTGTTAGTGTAAGTGGAAGTATCATTATAGCAACTAGTAGTACAAATGCAATGTTATTTGTAAAAAACCCATTTGATGCTACCGGTGGAACTGCGACAGCAATTTTTGAACATAGATTTGGAGTAAATGCCCTATCACAAACTCAACGATATGGTGTTATTGTAAGAGCAGCACCCGGAGACTTAACAACAGCATTCGGGATATCTAACCAGTTTGACAACGCTATGTTGCAAGGTTATGATTATGTATCTGGCGTTTACAAAGGAATATCATTAAATCCACTAGGTGGGTCTGTATCTGTAGGAAGAAATCTATTAGGAACACCAGATGATATAGCTAAGTTTGTAGTAAGGGGTAGAGGAGCAACTAACGCTACTACTACTATGCGAGTTGAAAATACTAATGCGTCTGCTTCACTAGTAGTACTAGATAATGGTTATGTGGGTGTTGGTACAGCTAACCCTACATATAAATTTTATGCCTCAGACACTGGGACAAGTGGTATTACCCATTTTTTAGCATTTAGAAATGATAATAATGACTATGGTGGTATCACAATAGGTTCAGGTGTAGGTCAAAATTTAACTATCCAACAAAACTCAGGATATGGCTACTTATCAACTTCTGGATTTAGAATAGGTTCTACAAATGGAGTAATTTGGACAAATAACGGAAGTATTTTTAGGATTGTAGACGCAGCTACTGAAGCTATAAGCTATTTAAGAATAGCTAATACAACAGGTAATGTCTTAATCAACACAAGCACAGACTCAGGATTTAAACTTGATGTAAGTGGAAGTGGAAGATTTACTAATAACTTAACAGTAACAGGATCATTTAACTCCTACACTACATCAAGTGCAGGGCTCTTAGCGATAGTATCAGGTTCACAACCAGCTCAAGATATTGCTTTTAACTTTCGAAAAATAGGTGAATCAATAGATGGTGGAAAGCATACTATGATGGTTGAAGGAACTGGGGGGCAAGATACTAATATATATTTTGGAGTGAATCAAGTAGGTAGTATTAGGGGATCAATGTTTTCTATTAAAGGAAATAATAGTGTAAACATTAATATGCCTTCATCTACAGGAAACTATGGTGGTTTAGCGGTTGGTGGTTGGCTTAGTAGCTATCCTTCCTTATTAGTAAGAGGATTTGGATCTACAAGTGCTACAACAGCATTACGAGTTGAAAATACAAATGCTACCCCTTCAATGGTAGTGCTAGATAATGGATTTGTAGGAATAGGAACAGGATCCGCTCAGTATAACTTAGATGTGAGCGGAAGTACTAGGTCTAATAATTTTAGATCAACTGATAGTAGTTTTATCGTTACCCAATATACTACTGGAGGCACTGTGGTAACAGTTTCAGCTATCGGCCATAACGGCTCTGTAGGAATAAATGTGACTGGAGCCACAGGTATTAGAGCTACTAGTGCTTTGGGGATTAATAATAATAACCCAACTGGAGCATCTATATATGCTGCTGGTGGAGCTATTAATAGTAGTTATATTTCACTAGGAGTATTGTCTAATCGAGCTTTAATAACTAGTGTTACAAATGGGTTAGCAATGCATACTAGTTCAATGTTGCAAGTAGATAGTACAACTCAAGGACTCCTTCCACCACGTACTAACCTAACCTCAAACATACTAACCCCAGCCCAAGGTTTAATGACCTATCTAACTGGCTCAACAAATGAAGGATTATATTATCATAATAGTGGTTCACAACCTGGATGGCATAAAATACTAACCAACACCGGATCACAAAGTATAACTGGGTCACTAACTGTAACTGGTGCTAGTAGTTTTTCAAACGGATTAACAATATCTAGTTCTACAACAATAAACGATGCCTTCGCTATTAATATTCCTGAAGCCGGTGGTCCAATCGACGACACAAGACCCGCAGGATTCTATAAAGCAACAATTAATGGAGTTGAAGCTTTTTTACCATACTATTTATAACAAACCAATATTTATAACAAACAAATAATAAAAACAAAATGGCAGTACAAGTAACCGGATTTTTTCAAAACCCACAAACAGGATTGATTTATGAATCTCCTCTATTAACATTAGTACCACACTTGCAATACGCAGGTCAAATTGCAATGGACGTATTCATTGCTAACAATGGTGCAGTAGGATATCAAAGTATTGATAAAGCTACTTTAACATATGATGCTACAATTACAGACCCATACACTCAATTGATTGATGCTTTGGATACTTATGTGATTGATAATCTTAAAGATGCTAACGCTATCAATAGCGCTTCTACATTTACAAAATATTCTCCACCTGCTCCTGAGCCAACCCCAGAACCAACTCCTGAAGAACCAGTAGTTTAATAAATGGCTGAATATTTCCCAATAGATGTGTCCTCGTTTGGATCCTATTCAGGATCCTTTTCGGGGTCTTTCTTTGGAAATGGTTCTAGATTAACAGGCATAACTGCCTCTTTCTTTTCAGGATCTGTCACTAGTGCTTCTTATGCAGCTACAGCCTCATACTTATTAGGCTCTATAGCTAGTGCTTCTTATGCCTTAACAGCTTCTTATGTTAATCCATTAGTACAAAATGTAATCATAACTGGTTCAACATACCTAACAGATTCAATATACTTTTCAGGATCAGGAGCCGCTAGTCGTTTAGTTTGGAATGAAACTGATGGTACTTTAGATTTAGGATTAAAGGGTGGTAATGTTACATTACAAATAGGACAAGAATCAGTAATCCAAGTAGTAAATAAAACTGGAGCTGATTTATTAGAAGCTGATTATAAAGCTGTTCGTGTTCGTAGAGTAGATGAAGGTGGAGCACAAGGACAAAGATTAGCTATTGTATTAGCCCAAGCTGACAATGATGCTAACTCAGTTGATACACTAGGATTAGTAACAGAAGATATTGCTGTTAACCAAGAAGGTTTTATCACTAATAGTGGATTAGTAAGAAACATAGACACTACAGGAACTTTACAAGGTGAAACTTGGGTTGATGGAGATGTATTATATCTCTCACCTACAATATCTGGATCTGTAACAAAAGTTAAACCACAAGCCCCTCAACATACAATAGTGATGGGGTATGTTGTTTATGCTCACGCTAACAATGGTAAAATATTTGTTAAAGTTGATAATGGGTATGAACTGGATGAATTACATAATGTTAGAATAACCACAGCATCTTTATCAAGTGGAGATCTATTAGTATATAGTAGTAGTGTTTGGATTAATACCAGACAATTAACAGGTTCATATGGTATAACAGGTAGTATAAGTGTTATATCAGGAAGTATAATTGGTACTGCTTCAAATGCATTAACAGCATCTTATGTTAACCCGTTAGTACAAAATGTTATTATAACAGGAAGTACTTTTATATCAAGTTCAAATGCCACTCAACTACAAGTAGGAAGTAATTTGCTATTTGTAAGTAGTAGTGGGCGAGTAGGTATTAGAAATACTACTCCTAATAGTGATTTAGAAATCTATGGTGTTGGAAGTGGAGATGGTACTTTACGCTTAACACGTGGTAATAATAATGCTAATTATGTAGCATTATCAGGTGGTACTAGCGGAGCTATATACAACATTAACACTTCAGGAGTACAAGATCATATATTCCAAACTGGTGGTACTGAAAGAATGCGTATTAGTGGTAGTGGTAATGTTGGAATAGGAACAACCACACCAATAGCCAAACTACATATAACAGGATCAACCTCAGAAGCATTATTAATAGTTAGTTCATCAAGCGGACCTACACTATATGTAAGTGGATCAGGCAATGTTGGTATTGGTACTGCCAACCCGGCCTCTGTTTTAAGTGTTGTTGGTAGAGCAGATATTAGTTCAAGACTTAGAGTAGGAATCGCTGGTAATCCTAACTACACAATGGAAGTGTGGGGTGACCAAATATTTGCTACAGCGGCAGGAGCTATATGGTCTATATTCCAACAAAGTACAGAACGATTAGGAATAGGTACATCATCACCTTCTTCTAAATTGCATGTTAAAGGAGCTGGTGCTACATCTGGTACAACAGCATTACGTGTTGAAAATACAAATGCAAGTGCAAGTTTAGTGGTATTAGATGATGGTAAAGTTACTATAGGTAGAACTGATGGAGCATATGTTGAAGTAGGAACATTATCAAATTTCTATAATACATCTGTTGGATATAATCATGTGTTTAGAGTAGGTGGTACTGAAGTTGCTCGTGTAACAGGTACAGGTAATATTTTAATAGGATCAACAACTGATAATGCTCGACTTTATGTATCAGGAGCAGCAAGTTCAACATTACTAAAAATAGACGCTCCATCAGCTAATAATATAATAAATGTTAGTGGAAGTGGAACTGTTGGAATTGGCAATACAGGAGTATTAAATACAGCATTAGCAATTACAGCTAATGGTGCTGGAGGAGGTAACTATATTGTACAAGGATATGACTCAAGTGCTGTAAACAGATTCTTAGTTACAGCCACAGGTCGTTTACAAATGACTGGTACTACAGACACAGGCACATCAGGGACAGATGAACGTGTTAGACTTACCAACACATTTAATCCTACAAGCGGTACTCGTGAACATATGGGTATATATCTTGTTCAAGCTATAAGCCAATCAGGAGGTGCTAATGGTATTACAAGAGGTTTATATATTCAACCTACATTAACAGCAGCTACTGATTATAGAGCAATTGAAACTACATCTGGTAGTATATTATTTAGTCATGGTGCAAGAACTTTATTATTTGCTAGTTCAAGTGGTAATATAGGCATAGGAATCTCTACTCCTGTATACCCACTATCAGTAGCCGGCTCAGTGTCAGTATACGACACAGCAGGAACGAATAGAAGAGTATTTTTAGGACCTACTGGGGTAGTAGGACAATTACTTATAGATAATAATGGATCTTGGGATGTATCACTTACTGGTGGTTCAAATAAATACATTAAAGATGCTAACTTATCTTTAGGTACAACATCTGATTTAAGTGCTAGACTAGGTATTAGAGGCTCAGGCGCTACAAGTGCTACAACAGCATTACGTGTTGAAAATACAAATACTAGCGCTTCATTTGTAGTAAGAGATAATGGTAGTGTAGGCATTGGCACTACCACTCCTTCAGTACCTCTAGAGGTAGTAGGTAACATGATCATATCAGGTGGTATTAACCAACGTGGAGGCGCTGGTGTAATGTTTTACGACAACACTGGCTATGGAGGTGGAAAAATTAATGGAGGTTACGGATATCTAAATGGTGAAGTATATATCACTCCCGCTAGCGGTAATACTTTTATATTCTCTCCCAATAGTGGTATGTCTATTGGTGGGTTTACTATCGGAGGTACAGCCGGTTCACCCCCAGCATATGGTTTAGCTGTATCTGGGAGTATTGGTGTAGGAACAAGAACACCCATAACACAATTAGATGTAAGTGGTAGTGGTCGATTTACAGGTAATTTAACAGTAACAGGCTCACTTATAGCTACATCATTTACAGGCTCATTACAAGGTACTGCGAGTTGGGCTACAAATGTAGTATCAGCTTCAGGTGCTAGCACAAATGTACAATATAATAGTAGTGGTCTTTTAGCTGGTAATAATAGATTTACATTTGATGGAACTACTGTACGAATTAGTGGTGGAAGTCTTATTATAACAGGCTCATCAACAATATCAGGAAGCTCAATAATAACAGGGTCGCTACAAGTAGGAGTACCTGGGACTAATGCTGCTGCTATCGATACTACAACAGGTACCCTAAGTAGAGGACCAGTCACTACAATTGATTGGGTAAATAGAAATTTACAAGATACATCAGGAGTAACAAGTGTAGATTGGGAAACTAAAGCACTATATGACACGTCTGCAGTGACAAGTGTAGATTGGGAAAATAGAATATTATATACACCAAATAGTCTTGAGGCATTTAATTACTCAAGAACAACTGATGATTTAGTATCTAGTCAATTATACTCTAGCAATATAGTTTCTATAGATGTCCAACAAAATCTTGTAAGCAATAACCTATATGCTGGCCAAATTATCTCAGGCAGTATAGATGCTGGTGTCACTGCTTATGATATAATGTATCTAGATACTGATGGGACTTGGAAATCACTAAAAAACCTACCTGTAGTATCTACTAAAATGGTAGGTATTGAAGTAGATGGTAATATATTACTAGATGGAGATATGACTGTAAGTGATGATGGATCTGTTGGAACTTATGTAGTGAGTGCAGATCACGGCCTACCAGTCTATATATCTGGAACAACAGGTCGATTAACAACTGTAGTGCCTGGAAGTGATGTAATAAGAATAGTAGGACATATATATTATCAAGATCCTGTAAATACTAATGTGTGGTTAATGAAATTTAGACCAAGTAATGATTGGGCTTAATAAATAACTTGGCTCACAAAATCTTTATTACTATATTATTAGAAAATAAAGGTTATGTATTGGTTAGTAGAAACTAAAGATCAATTAAGAGAATTTTTTTACCAAGACTATAAAGAAGTCTTTGTTGAGATTATTCCTTACCATAATCAAATTCATCCTTCCTTAAATGATGTATGTTTAGTCTATATAAGACCAACTTATGATTCTAAAGGTTATATGTTTTGTATTGACCATAGTGAAACAATGTCACTTGGGAAAACATATGTTGAAAAATTATTAAGACATATAGATACAATATATGTTAGAGATAAAAAAACATTTCTATACTACTTCCAACTAAACAAGGTTATTGACATTTCTTCTATTAAGTATGTAGAAACACCATCTGAACCTGTATTTGATATCTTTTATAGGAAACACCCTAATAAAACAGATATTAACAAAATAATTCCAATAGTTAAGCATTATGAGGTTTGTGAGAATATTTATACTCAACTCCAACAAACAATATTGGATGACAAACCAGAATATGTTAAATTCTATAATAAAGGTGCTTTAGCATTTTTTGGAATTGAAAAAAACGGAATTAAAATTAATGAAGACAAGTTTTATAAATACTATGAACCAAATAATAGCTTATACTCAGTACGCGATAGTAGAGTGTTTACTCAATATAACCTCAATACTACAACAAGAAGACCGTCTAATGCGTTTAATAGCATTAACTTCGCTGCTCTAAAGAAAGACAACCACTCAAGATCGAGCTTTATACCACAAAACAATGAATTTCTTGAAAT
>Ga0315906_10002450_pt1 | contig 25918 bp, 20 predicted proteins | sample LakEriMetagenome_4_FD_203526 | JGI IMG/M metagenome (GOLD analysis project Ga0315906, IMG submission 203526) | Freshwater fungal communities from buoy surface, Lake Erie, Ohio, United States - Buoy 2 MA122 | ecosystem: Environmental > Aquatic > Freshwater > Lake > Lake biofilm | place: USA...
GCCAAGTTCGCCGCATTACATCGGCAGCGCGTTACCGATGCAGTTCTACCCATCAACGAAGGATTCCTTTAACCTTGCAACCGGGCTTCCTGCGAAATGATTGGTATGGCTAAAGGGGGCAGGTCAGTGGAGGCGTTAAATACAAATCGCAGCTAAACACCTACTCTGAAAACGCAAAGTGGGTTTTGAATGGCATTAAAATCAATATAATTTTCAATAATGGGTTTTCGGAGTGGCGTGGTGAGCTTACTGGTCTATCAATGACAGGACGGAGCGAAAGTAAAAATGGAGTTAGTTGGACTTGGCAGCTCAAATGGGCGGGGAGCGTGACGCCGCCCCAAGAAAAAAAGTCGATTGCACGCGAAATGGAACTAAGGGCAACAGAACCATCAAAAGCTGATCCAGTCAAAGCTAAAAGAAAGACGGCCTGTGAGGCGCAACTCGATAAACTCAAAAATGAGTGTGCATCAGCAGGTAATATCTACGACTGTATAGCCATTCGGGGAAAACCTCACGGCATCGTATACGATCCATGGCGCATTGCTGATCACTTCGGGAAAGATGATTTGAAGTATTTTGAATGTCGCTAGGACGCTCTGATAGTTCTCATGGACGGTCACGATGTCGGTCTTGAGCAAGTGAGGGCTGGGTTTGGCTTCGTGGTATCGGGATTACAGCAAAGAGCAGGCACTGGAAAATCAGGAATTGTATGAGCGGGCTGAGCAAGCAGCTAAAGAAGTAAAGCTGGGGCTTTGGCGTGATGCAGCGCCTATACTGCCTTGGGAGTGGCGCAGGAAGCGCCCTTAAAGTAGCCCTGATCCACAAAACACCCGATCGTCCGTCCAAAACCCAGTGAAGGGGTGAGCCGGATGGAACCAGTTTAAAAAGCGGGGGGTGCCCCGGGGGTGGGGGTCGGACTGGCAGGATTTGGCTTGGGGTGTGGCATGCGGTTCGGAGTGAACGATGCCGAAGGTGTTGCGGTTGCCAACGCTGGACTAACCGACAATTAGACTCAAAATTCGTTGTGGGTAGCGTTGTGGGTCAAACTAAGTAATTTTAAAAATTACTCTTATAATCAATAACTTATTAACTGTTCTGGCGGAGAGGGAGGGATTCGAACCCTCGTTACGGCTTTCACCGTAAACACGCTTTCCAGGCGTGCGACTTAAACCACTCATCCACCTCTCCGAGGGCGCAAATTCTATCATGACGAGGGTGCATTCCAGAGCGCCTTGGCAAAAAACAAGGCCCGCCGAAGCGGGCCTTGTCGCAGTGCTGAGACCGAAGCTGTTTATGCGGCTTTCAGATTCGGATAACGGACATGCTCCACCAGTTCCTGGGTTTCCTTGTCCGGTGCCTTGGTCAGCAGGCTGACCACAACAATGGTCAGGATACCGACCGGCAGGCCGAAGACGCCGGCCGAGATCGGGTTCAGGTTGAACCAGAGGTCCATCTTCGGCACGCCCATGTTGGTGAAGAACGGGTAGGTTCGCAACATGTAGTAGAGGCAAACCGAAAGGCCGGCTGTCATGCCGATGATGGCGCCCCACTTGTTGGCCCGTTTCCAGAACACACCCAATACCAGTGGCGGGAAAAACGCCGAGGCTGCCAGCGAGAATGCCGCACCGACCAGGAACAGGATGTCACCCGGTTTGAGCGAGGTCACCCACGCTGCGCTGATGGCCACGACAATCAGAAGAACCTTGGAGATCGTCACGCGTTTCCCGGTAGAGGCTGAGGGATCGATCATTTTGTAATACAGATCGTGTGACAGCGCGTTGGCAATCGTCAACAGCAGACCGTCTGCGGTGGACAGCGCAGCAGCCAGACCGCCGGCAGCCACCAGGCCTGAAACGACGTAGGGCAAACCGGCAATTTCCGGAGTAGCCAGCACGATCAGGTCACCGCCAATGACCACCTCTGCCCACTGGACGATGCCGTCCTTGTTGATGTCTGTGATGTTGAGCAAAGTTGGATCAACTTTGGCCCATGCCGCCGCCCAAACCGGCAATGACGCGAAACTGCTGCCGACCAGGTTGGTGAACATGTCGAACTTGGCGAGCACCGCGAGACAGGGCGCCGTAAAGTAAAGCAGAAAAATGAAGAACAGCGACCAGAACACCGACACGCGGGCCTCCTGCACGCTCGGAGTGGTGTAGTAGCGCATCAGGATGTGCGGGAGTGCGGCGGTGCCGAACATCATGCAAAACACGATGCCGAGGAAGTTCAGCCTGGCAATGTCCCGTGCCTTCTCGTCTTTCCCGGGGAAGGGATCGGCGTGAGGTCGCACCGGATTCGCGCGCGCCGTGAGGCCTTTGTCCTTGTTCCACTGCGCCTTGGCTGCTTCTTCGTCCTTGGGATAGGACGCGAGCGCCTTCTCTGCGGCAGCGAGCTGGTCCGCCGGGGCATTGGCGGCTTTCAGGCTGGCGACGTTCTGCTCGAGTTTGGCTTTGCCTTCGCCGAAAGCCTTAGCCGTGTCTTTCAGGTTGGCGTTGGCGCTGGCGGCACGATCCTTGTAGATCTGCCGGACTTCAAGCTCTTTCGGATCAGCGTTGATTTTCTTTTCCAGCTCGCCGACCTTCTGCAGCGTAACGCCGTAGGCGATCTGTGGCACCGGGATGCCGGTGTGCTTGATGCCGAGCCAGACTACAGGGGTCATGTAGGCAATGATCAGGATGATGTACTGGGCGACCTGGGTCCAAGTCACTGCCTTCATGCCGCCGAGCATCGAGCACACCAGGATGCCGCCTAGACCTACGAACACGCCGATGCCGAATTCCAGTCCGGTGAAACGGCTGGTGATCAGGCCCACGCCGTAGATCTGCGCCACCACGTAGACGAAGGAGCAGATGATCGCGGCGATGATGCCGAGGGTGCGTACAATGTTGCCGCCGTAACGGGCTCCGAGGAAGTCAGGGATGGTGAACTGGCCGAACTTGCGCAGATAGGGCGCGAGGAACAGCGCTACCAGGCAGTAGCCGCCGGTCCAGCCCATGACGAAGGCAAGCCCGTCATAGCCGGACAGGAACAGCGTGCCGGCCATGCCGATGAAGGAAGCCGCGCTCATCCAGTCCGCGCCGGTGGCCATGCCGTTGAACAGCGCCGGCACACGGCGTCCCGCTACATAGTACTCGGACACCTCGGCAGTGCGGCTCATGATGCCGATGCCGGCGTAAAGGCCGATGGTCGCGAACAGGAAGACATAGCCGATCCAGGCCTTGGACAGACCCATTTGCTCGGCGATTCCCAGCGCCACAAGGAATACCAGGAAGCCGCCAACATACCAGGTGTAGGTTTTTTTCAGTTGGCGGTTAAATGCCAGTTGGGAGAAGGTGCCGGTGCTCATTCGAGTTCTCCTTCCGCCACGTCATATTCCTTGTCGAGTTTCTTCATGTACAACGCATAGACGCCGATGATCACCACATAGATGATCAGCGAGCCTTGTGCCGACATGTAGAAGCCGAGCGGGAAGCCGAGGAACGTGATTTCGTTCAGTGCGCGCGCGTTCCAGCCGACGACGAACGTTGCGATAAACCAGATACCCAGCAGAATGGCCGTGACGACCAGATTCTTGCGCCAGTAGTCGTGGTGCTTTTGGGATAATTCCATGCTTCCCTCCTTTGGTTGATATTCCGTGGGGTAGTCGCAGGTACATATAGCCCCGCAGGTTCTTTTTTCCCCTCAGGCATCCTAGATAAAAATGCTTACAAAATCCTGAACCATGGCCCTACAATGCCTTGCTTTTGTGATGCAGGTGTCAGAAGTGGTTTATATAAAAATAGTATTTATAAAAATATAGTTATGAATTATCATGTGGAGGGGTTTGCATGCGTATTCTGATCAGCGAGGACGACGAGGCGCTGGCCGAAGCGCTGCGTTTTGCGCTGACACAGTCAGGATTCGCTGTTGACTGGGTTGCCAATGGTGTTGATGCGGACGAGGCGCTCAAAGGCGCTGAGTTCGGACTGTTGATCCTCGATCTCGGGCTACCGAAAATTGACGGGCTTGAAGTTCTGCGCCGCTTGCGGCGGCGCAATTCGACACTGCCCGTGCTGATACTTTCGGGCCGGGAGCAGCCGGAGGAGAAAGTCGCCGGATTGGATCTTGGCGCAGACGATTATCTGGTCAAACCCTTCAGCCTCAATGAGTTGCAGGCTCGGGTGCGGGCTTTGCTGCGGCGAGGCCATGGCTCTGCTGTGCCGGTGCTGACCTACCGTGAACTGAGTTTTGATCCTTCGACGCGCACGGCCTCCATCCGCGGTCATGCCTTGCCACTGTCCTTGCACGAACTGAGCGTGCTTGAGGTGCTGATCCGCCGCTTCGGCCGGCCGGTGAGCAAGGAGCAGCTGGTGGAGCAGATCTATACTTATGATCAGGAAGTCAGCCACAACGCGATCGAAGTCTATGTGCACCGGCTGCGCAAGAAAATCGGCGACACGGGGCTGATTGTGCGAACCCTTTATGGCCGGGGCTACATTCTTGACTATGTGGAACAGCAATGATCCGCTGATCCGGCTCAGGATACCGTGTTTTTCCCAGGGGGGTCGGCCAGCAGCATGCGTATTTTGTCCATCAAGTCCCGGGTCGAAAATGGCTTGGTGACGTAAGCATCGGCTCCCAAATCCATGCCGCGCTTGATTTCGGTTTCACGACCCCGCGCGGTTACCATGATGATGCGTGTATTGCGCAGTGCAGGGTTTGCGCGCATCTGCCGGCAAACTTCAAAGCCGTCTATCAGCGGCAGCATCACATCCAATAGAACCAGGTCAGGCGTCTGTTTGTTGACGGCTTGCAGTGCAGCAGCGCCATCCCCGGCAGTAGTTACCGCGTAACCTTCCCGGGTCAGCAGGAATTCGAGCGATAGCAGAATGTTTTCTTCATCTTCGACGATGAGGGCTTGGCGGGGCATTGTTTTCAGCCCGCCAGAAAAGCCAGCTGGTTGCGGGGCAGCGGAAGGGTGAATGCAAAGGTGGAGCCGATTCCCGGAGTGCTCACGACCCAAAGCCGTCCTTTGTAGTGCTGGACGATCTCCCGCGATATCGCCAATCCGAGGCCGCTGCCTTTGGGCTTGCCTGCCACTGCATCGCTGACTTGGCGGAATTTTTCAAAAATGACATCCTGGTCTGTCATGCTGATGCCAATGCCGTTGTCGATGATCTCAATACGCAACGCGGTCTCTTCCGCCACCACTGCGACACTGACTCGGCTTTCGGGCTTGTCACAGAAATTGGCGGCATTCGATAACAGGTTCAGGACCACCTGAAAAATGCGGTCGCGGTCAGCGTAGACCACGGGCAGGCCGGCAGGACAATCCATCGTCAGTTCAATGCCGCGTTCCTTGTAAATCTGGCTCAGCGCCGTGGTGGCATCCTCGATGACTTCGCGCATGTCCAGTGCGCTGGGGTGCCATTCAGCTGCTCCGGATTCGATCTTTGCGAGGTCGAGTACCTGGTTGATCAGCCGCGTCAGCCGCTCTGATTCGCGGGTGATGATGCCAATGAACTTGGCACGTTGCGCTGTTTCAAGTTGAGGATTGTCGCCGAGGATTTCGGAGAATGCCCGAATGGAGGTCAGCGGCGTGCGCAATTCGTGGGTGACCGTGGAAATGAAGTCGTCCTTAAGGCGGTCAAGTTCCTGTAGGCGCTGGTTGGCGCTGAGCAATTCCTTGGTGGCGGCTTCGAGTTCGCGGGACTTCTGTTCAAGCTGACGACTGTAGGCCAGCGCCTGGGAAGCTTCATCTATGATCGACATCACTTCGTCAAGCGCCAACGGTTCTTCGACCACGACCGAGGCCACCATGTCACGTGCGGAGGCGCTGCCGATGGCGCCGGCGATCTGCGATTCAACGTAATGCACCAGCACAGCGTTCGCATGCAACTGCTCGACGCTGTTCAGTCCCTGGCTGCGCGCATAGGCGGCAAACGATTCGTTGGCTCGCTCAGGACCGATGAAGCGCCCCAGCAGCGTCTGCAGGTCGGCGACCGTGGCGCTGCCGCGCCAAAACCTTGAGCCGCTGCCGGCTGCGACATGGTGCAGTACGTCGACAAACAGATTGGCCTGACTGTGTTCGGTGGCGGTCGGGCGGCGCCAGAGTGAAACGCCGACGTAGAGTCCGATATTGACGAGCATGCTCCAGAACAGGCAATGGCTGATTTCATCCATGCCCTGCATGCCGAACAGTTGTTGAGGTTTGAGCAGGTCGATGCCGAGTATGCCTTCCGTCAGAAAAGTAATCGGCAGCCAGCCTGATTTTGCGAAGGAGGGCAGCAGCAGGGAATACAGCCAGACAAGGAAGCCGGCGCTGAGGCCGCACAATGCGCCCAGCCGGGTGCCGCCTTTCCAGAACAGTCCGCCCAGCATGACCGGTGCGAACTGTGCCACTGCGGAAAACGAAATCAATCCGATGGAAACCAGCGCATAGGCTTCGCCGGCAAGATAGAAGTAGCCATACCCCAGTGCCAGCACGAGGACGATGGCGCTGCGCCGTATGCCCAGCAAAAGATTTGACAGGTCGGTTCTTTCCGTCAGGCGCAGGAATTTCCAGCGCAGCAGGATCGGCATGACCAGATCGTTGCAGACCATGGTTGACAATGCGATGGTTTCGACAATCACCATGCCTGTTGCCGCGGAAAGGCCGCCTACGAAAGCAAGAAGCGCAAGCCATGTTTTCTGTTCCGAAAGCGGCAGTGTCAGCACGAAAGTGTCGGCATCCACTGTTCCTGCCGGGAAATGCATCAGTCCGCCGAGGGCGATGGGCAGCACGAAAATGTTGATGGCCAGCAGATAAAGCGGAAACAGCCAGATCGCCTTGTTCAGATGGCGTTCGTTTACGTTTTCCACGACTGCGACCTGGAACTGCCGCGGCAGCAGGATGATGGCCAGCATCGACAGTACCGTCAGCGATGCCCAGGTGGTGTAGTTGCCTGCAGCGCCTCCCTGAACGAGCAGGGCATTGAGTTCAGGAACGGCCGCAGCCTTGCTGAACAGGTCGTCAAAGCCGTCGAACATGCCGAAGGTGACAAAAATGCCTACGGCGATGAAAGCAACCAGTTTGACTACCGACTCGAAGGCGATCGCTGCCACCAGTCCTTCGTGGCGTTCGGTTGCGTCAAGGTTGCGGGTGCCGAAAAGGATGGTGAACGCCGCCAGCAGCATGGCGACATAGAAGGTGTTGTCCTGGAGAAAAGGCAGTGCCTCCGATGTTACGGGCACAAGATTCTCCGGGTATTGCAGGATGGTGGAAAAACTGGCTGATATCGCTTTTAACTGCAGCGCAATATAGGGAACAATGCCCAGCACGGCTATGATCGTGACCAGTCCGCCTAACACATGGCTCTTGCCGTATCGGGAAGCGATGAAGTCGGCAATTGAAGTGATCCGGTGGGCCTTGCTGATGCGTATCATCTTCAGCAGCACATACCACCACAACGCGGCCATCAGCGTCGGCCCCAGATAAATCGGCAGAAAGCCGATGCCACTGGTCGCGGCGCGCCCGACGCTGCCGTAAAACGTCCATGACGTGCAGTAGACCGCCAGCGACAGAGTATAGATGTAGGGATTGGCGATGATGCTGCGACCGGCATCGGCACGCTTGTCGCCGTAATAGGCGATCGCGAACAGCAATCCGACATAGGCGAACGAGATGACAACAATAAGTGCGCCGGTGATCATCGTTCAGCGATCCCGGATCTCGATGACCAGGGTCATGGCACCGATTAACGCGCTCCATGCGGAGAACAAGTAGACATAGATCAGCGGAATGCCCCAGATCCGCGTATCACCGGCAAACAGCGACAGCAGGGGGTAATTGAAGAGGAGGCAGCCCAATAGGAACAGCGCCACCAGGCGCTGTCCCTTCAAGGTTGGTCTGATCATTGCGGCGGCTGCCGCCCGCCGGACATGGCGAGTGCTATTTCTGAGGCTGTTTCAGTTGTTCAAGGATGGCGGGGTTCTCCAGGGTCGATACATCCTGGGTGATCTCTTCGTCCTTGGCGATCGAGCGCAGCAGCCGGCGCATGATTTTGCCGGATCGGGTTTTGGGCAGGTTTTCACCGAAGCGGATGTCTTTGGGTTTGGCGATGGGTCCGATTTCCTTACTGACCCAGTCCTGCAATTCCTTGACCATTTTTTTCGCGGCTTCGCCTTCAGGGCGGGCCTGCTTCAGAACCACAAAGGCAACGACCGCTTCGCCGGTCAGGTCGTCCGGACGACCGACCACGGCGGCTTCAGCCACCAGCGAGCTGTTGGCGACCAGCGCCGATTCGATTTCCATGGTGCCGAGGCGATGGCCGGAAACGTTCAGCACGTCATCGATACGGCCCATGATACGGATATAGCCGTCTTCATCGTAAGTTGCACCGTCGCCGGCGAGGTAATACTTGCCGTGGAAATCTTCGGGGAAATAGGTTTTCTTGAAACGCTCGGGGTCGCCCCAGATCGTACGCAGCATCGAAGGCCAGGGTTTCTTGATGACCAGAATGCCGCCTTTGCCTTTGCCGACCGAGTGGCCGGTTTCGTCAACGATATCGGCGATGATGCCAGGCAGGGGCAATGTTGCCGAGCCGGGTTTGGTGGGGGTGGCACCGGGCAACGGCGTGATCATGTGGCCACCGGTTTCGGTCTGCCACCAGGTGTCGACGATGGGGCAGCGGCCGCCACCCACCGTTTCGTGATACCACATCCAGGCTTCGGGGTTGATCGGTTCGCCGACCGTGCCGAGGATACGCAGGCTCGACAGATCATATTTCTTCGGCAAGTCGCCGCCGGCCTTGATCAGCGAACGGATCGCGGTCGGTGCGGTGTAAAATACCGTGACCTTGTGGTCCTGGATGGTTTTCCAGAAACGTCCCGCATCGGGGTAGGTGGGAACACCTTCAAAGACGATCTCGGTACCGCCACAGGCCAGCGGGCCGTAGCAGACATAGGAGTGGCCGGTGACCCAGCCCACGTCGGCCGTACACCAGAATACATCCGTCGGCTTGTGGTCGAACGTCCATTTCATCGTCAGGATGGTCCACAGCAGATAACCGCCAGTGGAGTGCTGAATGCCTTTGGGTTGCCCCGTGGAGCCCGAGGTGTAAAGGATGAACAGCGGATGCTCTGCATCGACCCATTCCGGCTCGCAATGTTCAGCTTGATCCTTGAGCAGGTCGTGCAGCCAGACATCAACCTTGGGATTCCAATTGACTGCGGCACCGGTGCGCTTGTAAGTCACCACGGATTTGATGGTGTCGCAGCCACCCAGCGCCAGCGCATCGTCGACAGCGACTTTCAGCGGTATGGCCTTGCCGCCGCGCATCTGTTCGTCGGCAGTGAGTACGGCGACTGCACCGGCATCAATGATGCGCTCGTGCAGGCTCTTGGCCGAGAATCCGCCGAATACCACCGAGTGGATCGCGCCGATGCGTGCGCAGGCCTGCATCGCCACAATGGCCTCAATCGACATTGGCAGATAGATGATGACGCGATCGCCTTTCTTGATGCCCAACGATTTCAGGCCGTTGGCCATCTTGCAGGTGCGGGTGTAGAGATCGCGATAGCTGGCCTTGGTGATCTTGCCGTCATCCGCTTCAAAAATTACTGCGGTTTTGTCCGGTTGCGTCTGCAGGTGGCGGTCGAGGCAGTTGTATGACGCGTTTAACGTACCGTCGGTGAACCAGCGGAAGAAGGGCGGTTTGCTGTCATCGAGTACTTGGGTGAACGGTTTTTTCCACAACAGATGTTCGCGAGCCAGTTTGGCCCAGAACCCGTTGTAGTCTTTCTCCGCTTCGGCGCACATAGCCCGATAAGCATCCATGCCGGAAATATTGGCCTGGGCGACGAGTGTCGGGTTTGGCGGGAAAATCCGGTGCTCTTGCAGTACGGATTCAATGGTTCCGGAAGTCGTGGTCGACATGCTGCTCCTCCGCAGGTTCTTTGGACATGTTATGGGCGTTCGCTGTCATTGCTGTTCCTTGAACAAGTCAGGGCGTGCAGCGGTCAGCAGCGATATCAGGCGCAATAAAATCATTAACGTAGTGTCTTGTAAAGACTGCTGAAGACCGGAATGATGGCAAAAAGCCGTTTTAACGTGCATACTTACGACTTTCTTACGGCGGGCCTCCCCGCATCGCATGGTAGTGAACCTGGTCAGGTCCGGAAGGAAGCAGCCACAGCTATTCTCTGCGAGTGCCGGGGGTTAGGCTCGCCACCCCAATTCTGAAACAGGCCGTAACGACCGTCCGGTCGTTGTTGTGATGAAATACATAACAATTACAACAATATTGCGCGGCCTGTTTGTTTCCGCCATGTTGGTCATGCAGGCTGTTCCGGCATGGGCGATTGACGGGTTTGCGGTCGAAGTCGGCCAGGATCGCAAAACCGATATGGCTCGAATTGCGGCACAGTGGCAATGGTCAAAGCGCTGGCTGCAAGGTCAGTCTTGGCACGCCGGTGGCTATTGGGACCTGTCGGTCGCGCAATGGGAACGTGATCAGGTGACTCCCGATGATCGAAAGCAGGTTATCGAGATCGGATTGACCCCGGTATTCCGTCTGCAAGGCAATGATTTGCGCGGTTTATTCCTTGAGGGCGGCATTGGTGCCCATCTGTTGTCAGCGACCCGGCTGGGAGACAAGCGCTTCAGCACGGCCTTTCAGTTTGGCGAACACCTCGGATTCGGCTATCGCTTCGGTGCGCGCGGTGCAATGGACGTCAGCTACCGCTACCAGCATCTGTCCAATGCGGATATCAAAAAGCCCAATGACGGCATCAATGCGCACCAATTGCGTCTTCTCTACTGGTTTCAGTAGCGCGTTCCGGGCGTTGGCGCGGCGGCAGCTGGCTTTGCGGCTAAAATAGCGACCTTCAGCCATCATCGATCGACCACCGAGACGCCGTGACCCAGGTTCTTGCCCGCAAGTGGCGCCCCCGCAGTTTTACCGAACTGGTTGGCCAGGAGCACGTTGTTCGCGCGCTGACCAATGCGCTGCGCCAGCAACGGCTGCATCATGCCTATCTGTTTACCGGCACCCGCGGGGTCGGTAAAACAACGCTGGCGCGGATTCTGGCGAAATCACTGAATTGCGAAACCGGCGTTACTGATGCCCCTTGCGGCAAATGCGGCGCCTGCACTGAAATCGACACCGGCCGGTTTGTTGACCTGATCGAATTGGATGCGGCATCAAACACGCAGGTCGATAACATGCGTGAGCTGCTGGAGAACGCGCTTTATGCGCCAACCAGCGGTCGCTACAAGGTTTACATCATCGACGAAGTGCACATGCTTTCGCGTTCGGCCTTCAACGCGATGCTGAAAACCCTTGAGGAGCCGCCGGGCCATGTCAAATTCATCCTGGCGACCACTGACCCGCAGAAAATTCCTGTAACGGTGCTTTCGCGCTGCCTCCAGTTCAGTCTCAAGCAGATACCCCCACATCAGATTCGCGACCGGCTGACTGAAGTGCTGGCCGCTGAAAATGTCAGCGCTGATGCACCTTCGGTTGCGCTGGTTGCCCGCGCCGCGGAAGGCAGTCTGCGCGATGCACTGAGCCTTCTTGATCAGGCGATCGCACATGGCGGCGGTGCGCTGGATGAAGCATCAACCCGTGACATGCTGGGCGCGGTTGACAAGACTTACCTGCATGCCGTGCTGCGCGCCTTGGCAGCGCGTGATGGCGCTGCGCTGGCTGCCGAAGCCGGGCAGATGGGTGAACGCAGTTTGTCGTTCGAGGCGGCTTTGCAGGACCTCGCGGTACTGCTTCACCGGATGGCGCTGGTGCAGGTGGTGCCGGACAGCCTTGCGGATGATGATCCGGATGCTGCTGCAATCCGGGAACTGGCCGGGTCCTTTGGCGCTGACGAACTGCAGTTGTATTACCAGATAGCGGTTCAGGGCCGTGCCGAAATCGGACTGGCTCCGGACGAAAGCGCCGGTTTCATGATGACCTTGTTGCGCATGCTGGCCTTTGCACCCGGAGGTACATCGGTTGCGGCAACGCCGCAGCAGGCGCGTGCAGCAGCACCGTCAGCGGTTTCTTCCGCCGTGCCGGCCGCCGCTGCGGTTGCGGCAAGACCCAAGGCGGATCCATCGTCCTGGGCCGAACTGGTTGGTGAGTTGGGTTTGAGTGCGATGGCCAATCAGTTGGCGCTGCGCTGTGAAATGACTGCGCGCACGGCCGATGAGATCGAATTGCGCATTTCACCGGCCGATGAACGCATGTTCGACAAGCCCTATCGCGACAAACTGACGGCGGCGTTGCGCCAGCATCTGGGCGCCCAACTCAAGGTGTCGTTTGCCGCAGGCGATGTCGCCGGGATGTCGCCCAAGGCGATTACTGATCGCAAGGCCGAGCAACGCCATGCAGCGGCCGTTGCCGAAATCCGCAAAGATCCTTTTGTCCGTGAACTGATCGAGGATTTTGACGGTTCGCTGGATGACGGATCGATCAAACCCAAATAGTTCCGGACAGAACCCCGTATAAACCAGACAGAGGTCGACATCATGATGAAAGGCCAGCTTGCCGGGCTGATGAAGCAGGCACAGCAGATGCAGGACAACATGCGCAAGATGCAGGAGCAACTCGCGCAGATCGAAGTGGAAGGTCAATCGGGTGCGGGCATGGTCAAGGTAGTCATGACCTGCCGCCACGACGTCAAGCGCGTGATCATCGATCCCTCGGTGATTGGTGATGACAAGGAAATGCTCGAGGATCTGGTCGCCGCAGCGATGAACGATGCAGTACGCAAGGTGGAAACCACCAGCCAGGAAAAAATGGCGAGTGTGACTGCCGGTCTGCCCTTGCCGCCGGGCATGAAACTGCCGTTCTGAAATAGTCAATAAAAACAATAAGTTAATAAACGGCTAATCCGTGAGTTCATCCTCTTCGCTGCAGGCCCTGATCGAGGCCCTGCGTTGTCTCCCGGGTGTCGGTCCGCGCTCGGCGCAACGCATGGCATTTCATCTGCTGCAACGTGACCGTCCTGGGGCTGAACGTCTGGCGGTAGCGATGGGGGCGGCACTGGAGCGCGTGCGTCACTGCGACCTGTGCAACAATTTTTCCGAAGAGCCGGTGTGTGCGTTATGCCGGTCGCCACGTCGCAACACGCATCTGCTTTGCGTGGTCGAAACCCCGGGTGACCTGCTGATGATGGAGCAGGCGCAATGTTTTGACGGACTCTATTTTGTGCTGATGGGGGCATTGTCGCCTCTCGACGGCATCGGTCCGCGCGATATCCACCTCGAACGCCTGCTGCAGCGTGCCGCTGACGGCGTCGTTCAGGAAGTACTGCTCGCCACCAATTTCACGGTCGAAGGTGAGGCCACAGCCCACTATGCCGGGGAGTTGCTGCGCGCCAAAGGCGTCAAGGTGAGTCGTATCGCCCGCGGCCTGCCCGTAGGCGGTGAACTCGAACATGTCGACAGCGGCACGCTGGCGCAGGCAGTGCTTGAAAGGCGCAGCGTATGAAATTCAAACCGAAACAGGGTGCCGGCAAGGCGCGACGTGGACCGTTACGTCCGCCAGCCGCAAAACAGGCTGACAAACCGCGCAAAGGGACGCCACAAACCGCCGAGCCCGCAGCGCCGGCGCCGCGCGCCGTTGTTGCGAGCGAAATTGATGCCCGCGGAGAAAAACTGCACAAGGTCCTCGCCCAGGCCGGTTTTGGTTCAAGGCGGGCAATGGAAGAACGCATTCGTGCAGGGGAAATCACGGTCAACGGCAAGGTGGCCACCATCGGCGACCGGGTCACATCAGAGGATCGCGTCAAGGTTGGCGACAAGATTCTGCGCTGGGCACAGGAAAAGCAGTTGCCGCGGGTGCTGCTGTATCACAAGCCCGAGGGAGAAATTGTCAGTAATGATGACCCGCAGGGGCGGCCGACGGTATTCGCCAAGCTGCCGCCGGCACGCGGTGCCAAATGGCTGGCCATTGGCCGGCTCGATTTCAATACCAGCGGGCTGCTGATTTTCACGACCTCCGGTGATCTCGCCAACCGTCTGATGCACCCGCGTTTTGAGGTGGATCGTGAATATGCCGTGCGTGTGCTGGGCACCGTTCACCCTGCAACCATGGACGCGCTGCGGCAAGGTGTTCGCCTTGAGGACGGTGTGGCGCAGTTTGAACACATCGAGGAAGAGGGTGGAGAGGGCGCCAACCGCTGGTTCCGTGTGCTGTTGCGCGAGGGCCGTAACCGCATTGTTCGTCGCCTGTTCGAATCGCAGAATCTCACGGTCAGCCGGCTGATGCGCGTGCGCTTCGGCATTGTCGCGCTGCCGCCGCAACTCAAGCGCGGTCAATTTATGGAGATGTCTTCCGGCGACGTTGAACAGTTGCTCGCGTGGACGGCCGAGCCGGGCGCGCCGCTGACGTTAACGCTTCCCTCTGAAGTATCAGGACACAGTCGTCCCCGCCGCTCGTCTCCGCCCAGATAAAGGGCAGGCGCGGAAACGCGCGTTCGACGCGCGGCCGGTAGTGTCCGACTTCCATCACCAGCCAGCCGCCCGGCGACAGGTGTGAAGGGGCTTCGTCCAGAATGCGCCGGACCAGATCCAGACCATCGTGGCCGCCTGCCAGTGCCATCACCGGCTCATGGCGGAATTCCGCCGGCAGTGAGCGCATGGCGCTGACCCCGACGTAGGGTGGATTGGTCAGGATGAGGTCGTAGCGCCGGCCCTCCAGCGCGTTAAACAGATCCGAGCGCAGCAAATGGACACGGTCGTCGAGACCGTGTTCACGTACATTGCGTTTGGCCACCGCGAGCGCTGCCGCTGAAAGATCCGCGGCATCGACCCGTGCTTTGGAATAGGTGTGCGCAGCGACAATGGCCAGACAGCCGGAACCGGTGCACAGATCAAGTATGGTTTTCGGGGGGCGCCGTGGCGGCAGCCAGGGTTGCAGTCTGTCGCGCAGCAACTCCGCAATGAACGAACGCGGCACGATGACGCGCTCATCCACGTAAAACCGGTGTTCACCCAGCCACGCCTCACGCGTCAGGTAGGCCGCGGGAATACGCTCGGCGATGCGACGTTCAAACAGGTGCAGCGCTTTTTTAAGTACTGACGACGTAACCGGCTGGTCCAGTCGCGCCGGCAATTCTTCGAATGCGCAGCCCAAGGCATGTACGGTCAGCCATGCTGCTTCGTCATCTGCATTCAATGTACCGTGGCCGTAAGCCAGGCGGGCGCTGCGGAAACGTCGCGCGGCAGCGGCAATCAGTTGCCTGGCTGTGTATGGCTGCGCGTGAATGGATTGGGCGCGCGGCACTTAAAATATAATAAAAACAAATACTTATTATCGGTCGAGAGCGCCGAGATCGAGCTTGATGCTGGACAGGTCGTCGCCGGCACCACTTATGGTCCTGCCGTTTTCGCTGGCCGGCTGGGCACTTGCCGAGCCGCCGGCCTTGGGGGCATTGCTGATCAGGTTGTGCAGGTTGCTCGGCGAATCGGCATTGGCCAATGCTTCGTCCATGGTGATGCGACCCGCTTGGAAATGCTCGAACAGCGCCTGCTCGAAGGTTTTGGATCCCGGCGACAGGCTTTGTTCCATGGCGTCCTTGATCTGGTTGATCTCGCCGGCCTTGATCAGTTCCTGGATGTGCTTGGTATTGAGCATGACTTCAACCGCGGCAACGCGTTTGCCGTCGACCGATTTCACCAGCCGCTGCGAAATCACGCAGCGCAGGGCGATCGAAAGGTCAGCCTGCAGGCTTTCGCGCGCTTCGCGCGGGAAAAAGCCGATGATCCGGTTGAGCGCGTTGTAACTGTTGTTGGCGTGCAGTGTCGACATGCACAGGTGACCGGTTTGCGCGAACAACAGCGAACTCTGCAGCGTTTCGCGGTCGCAGATTTCGCCGACCATCAGCAGATCCGGCGCTTCACGCATCGCGCTGATCAGCGCGTTTTCGTAGGTGTGCGTATCGACGCGGACTTCGCGCTGGTTGACGATGGATTTCTTATGCTTGAAGATGAATTCGACCGGGTCTTCGATGGTCAGGATGTGCCCGGTCTTGACGGTATTGCGGTAGTCGATCATCGACGCCATGGTCGTCGACTTGCCCGAACCGGTGGAACCGACGATCAGGATCAGGCCGAGCTTCTCCATGATCACTTCCTTGAGCACCGGGGGCAGGCCCAGTGTTTCAAAAGCCGGTACATCCGGCTTGACGAAGCGGATCACCATCGCCACGGTTTTTTTCTGGCGGAAGATGTTGATCCGGAAATTACCCAGGTCGCCGCCGCTCTGGGCGAAGTTCATCTCATGTTTGGTTTCGAATTCCTTGATCTGCGGCTCGGTCATCAGCTCGTAGCAGATTTTTTTGACCTGTTCGGGATCAAGCGGCTGGTTGTTGATCGGCATCACCGTGCCGTTGATCTTGATCTGGATGGGGGCGCCGGCGGTAAAAAACATGTCCGAGGCCTGCTTGTCGGACATCAGCTTGAACAGCGGTGTAACGAACATGGTGCAATTCCCCCGTTATGCCCTTGCAGGCGGCACGGCAATTGCCATGTCGCCGCCGGATGCGGCCATTCTGCCTGCTATCAAGTACCTTGCAAAGCGTCGATCAGTCGTCGCTGCGCAGCAGGTCGTTGATGCTGGTCTTGGAGCGCGTCTGGGCGTCCACTTTTTTGACGATGACGGCGCAATACAGATTGCATTTGCCATCCGGCGACGGCAGCGAGCCCGACACCACCACGGAACCGGCGGGAACCCGCCCGTAAATGATTTTGCCGGTGGCGCGATCATAGATTTTGGTGCTCTGACCGATGAACACGCCCATCGAAATGACGGAGCCTTCTTCGACCACTACACCCTCGACTATCTCGGAACGGGCGCCAACGAAACAATTGTCCTCGATGATGGTGGGGTTGGCTTGCAGCGGTTCGAGTACGCCGCCGATGCCGACGCCGCCCGAGAGATGAACGTTCTTGCCGATCTGTGCGCAGGAGCCGACCGTGGCCCAGGTGTCGACCATCGTGCCTTCGTCAACGTAGGCGCCGATGTTGACGTAGGAGGGCATCAGGATGACGTTTTTGGCGATGAACGAGCCGCGGCGCGCGACAGCGGGCGGCACCACGCGGAAACCACCGGCCTTGAAAGCGGCCTCGTCGTAACTGGCAAATTTAGGCGCAACCTTGTCGAAATAACGCGTGGTGCCATCCTCCATCACCGCGTTGTCCTGCAGCCGGAACGACAGCAGCACAGCCTTTTTCGCCCATTCGTTGGTTTGCCATTGGCCGTCACGCTTTTCAGCGACACGCAGAGTGCCGGCGTCCAGCATGGCGATGGTGTCGTTAACGGCGCTGCGCACGTCCGCCGGCGCGCTTGCCGGGGACAACGTGTTGCGGTTTTCCCATGCCTGCTCGATGGTGGTCTGGAGTTTTTGCATTTTGGTTTCCTCAGGTTGTCACAGCGAAGCAGAAAACCGCTGCAGGCGGTGTGCTGCTTCGACGCATTCTTCGACGGTTGCAACGAGGGCAATCCGTATCCGGTTTGTCCCCGGGTTGATACCGCGGGCTTCGCGTGCAAGATAGCTGCCGGGCAACACGCTGACCGCTTCGGCATCGTGCAGGCGGCGTGTGAAATCCACGTCAGCGATGGGCGTTTTGACCCAAAGGTAAAAAGCCGCATCGGGCCACTCGACCGGGAGTGCCGGTTTCAGGATATCGATCACGGCTTCGAATTTCTGGCGGTAAAGCCGGCGGTTTTCGACCACGTGGGTTTCATCCTGCCATGCTGCGATGCTGGCAGCCTGCACCGGCGGACTCATCGCGCCGCCGTGGTAAGTCCGGTAAAGATAGAATTTTTTCAGAATGGCGGCATCGCCGGCGACAAAACCCGAGCGCATACCCGGGACATTGGAGCGTTTCGACAAACTCGAGAACACCACCAGGTTGCGGAAGTCATGACGACCCAGTTGTGCCGCTGCAGCCAGTGCGCCGAGCGGGGGATTTTTTTCATCGAAATAGATTTCGGAATAACACTCATCCGCGGCGATCACATAGCCATAGCGGTCGGCATGTTCGAACAGACCTTGCCAGTCGCTCAGTGTCAGCACTTTGCCGGTCGGATTTCCGGGCGAGCAGACCACCAGCAACTGGGTGTTTCGCCATACGGCGTCGGTCAACTGGCCATGTTCAAGGGCGAAGTTGTTTTCAGACAGCGTATGCAGGAACTGCGGCTGTGCGCCGGCAAGCAGCGCCGCGCCTTCATAAATTTGATAGAACGGATTCGGGCACACCACCGTCGGCGACGGGCGTCTCGGATCGATGACGGCCTGGGCAAAGGAAAACAGCGCTTCGCGGCTGCCGTTGACCGGTAATACCTGTGTGGCGGCGTCCGGCACCGGGATTGCGTAGCGTTTGCCGATCCACGCTGCAATGGCCTGACGCAAGGCATCCGTACCCAGCGTTGCCGGGTATACCGACAGGCCGTCAAGGTTGTCGATCAGCGCCTTGCGGATCAACGGCGGTGTCGGGTGCTTGGGTTCACCAATATGCAGACTGACCGGTTTAATCCCTGCAGGCGGTGTGCTTCCCGCAAGCAGCGCACTCAGGCGCTGAAACGGATAACTCTGCAGCAAATCAAGACGTGGGTTCAACGGGGTTTCGCCAAAATGGTGGATTGCGCAGCAACCTGGACCGCAATTATAAGGCGGCGGCCAGGCAGGGGTTCCGCTGCTCAGCGGGTTGGCGCGCCGGCCTCAAGCAAGGGCATTTCCGGCACATTCGCCAGCTTGAAGCCACGTTTCAGGTGCTGTGCCGTAACGGTGGTGAAAATGCCGCCGCGCACATAAAACCGGGCGGTCAGGCGCATATAGCGGGGTTTTGTGGCGCGAACCAGGTCGTCGAGTATGCGATTGGTCACCGCTTCGTGAAAAGCGCCTTCGTTGCGGAAGGACCAGACATAAAGTTTCAGGCTTTTCAGCTCGACACAGAGCTGATCAGGCACGTAATCGAGGATCAGGGTGGCGAAATCCGGCTGCCCGGTTTTCGGGCAGAGGCACGTAAACTCCGGAATTTCCATGTGAATCCGGAAATCACGAGCCGGCGTCGGATTGGGAAACGTCTCCAGATTGCGGGATGGCTTGGTCGACATTAGCGGCCTGTATCAATTCAGTGAGTCAATTCAGTTAAAATGCGCGCTGAATTCTACCCGTTTAGACCCGCTGCACAACCTCTTTTTCTTGGCAGAACAGCACCTTGCGCCTCAAGCAAATCAATCTCGCCGGTTTCAAATCGTTCGTCGATCCCACACATATCCCCGTTCCCGGGAACCTGATCGGTGTCGTAGGACCCAACGGTTGCGGCAAATCCAACATCATCGATGCTGTGCGCTGGGTGCTCGGCGAAACCTCGGCGAAGCATTTGCGCGGCGCCACGATGCAGGACGTATTGTTCAACGGTTCCGGGGATCGCAAGCCGGTCAACCGCGCCAGTGTTGAATTGGTGTTCGACAACAGCCTGGGCAAGGCCGCCGGCCAATGGTCCAGCTATGCCGAAATTTCGGTCAAGCGCATGCTGGAGCGCGACGGCGACTCTTCGTATTACATCAACAACATCCACGTCCGGCGCCGCGACGTCGCAGACATCTTTTTGGGCACGGGTCTTGGCGCACGGGCCTACGCGATCATCGAACAGGGGATGATTTCGCGGGTCATTGAAGCCAAACCGGAAGAACTGCGGGTGTTCCTCGAGGAAGCCGCGGGTGTTTCAAAATACCGCGAACGCCGTCGTGAAACCGAATTGCGCTTGCGTGATACGCGCGAAAACCTCGCGCGTGTTGATGACATCCGTCAGGAACTCGACAAGCAACTGGAGCATCTGCAAAGTCAGGCTGAAGTCGCCACGCGTTATCACGCACTTCAGGAACAGGTTACCGGCACGCAACACCTGCTGTGGTTTGTGCGGCGCAATGAAGCAGCAGCGACGCGTGCCCGGCATGCGCGGGACATAGAGCGTCTCGCGACCGAGCTGGAAGCTGAAACCGCGCGCCTGCGCGACGCAGAGCGGCGCCTGGAAGAGTTGCGCAACCAGCATTATCGCAGCGGCGACGAGGTACATGCCGCGCAGGGTGCGTTGTACGAGACCAATGCGGAAATTGCCCGTCTTGAGCAGCAGATTGCCCACATCCGCGAAAACCGCAGCCGCGTCGAGCAGCAGATCGGCAGCCTGAACGGGCAGGCCGATGGCGCGCGCAGCATGCTGGAGCAGTCGCAAAGCAGTCTCGCCGAGTGGCGCGAAGAACATGCCCGCTCGGAGGCGCGGGTCGCCGCCTGCGAGGCGCGGGTCGGAGAGGAGCGGGAGAAGCTGCCTTTGGCCGAAGAAGGCTGGCAATCTGCCAGTGCTCGTCGCGATGAAATGCAGCAGGCGGTTGGGCGCGCCGAGCAATCCCGGCAGGTCGAGCAGACCAAACTCGCACATGCCAGCAAAGTGCTGGAGCAGTTGTCGCTGCGCAACGCTCGCCTGTTCGAAGAGCAGAATGCTCTGGAAAAGCCGGATAACGCGGCACTGGAAATCCTGCAGGGGCAGATTGCCGAAGCTGAGGCGCAGCTTGAAGCGCAGCGTGAGGCACTGGCCGCGCGCGAACGCAGCCTTCCTGAGTTGGAACAGGGTCTTGAGCAGCGCAACGCTGAAGCGGATCAGGCGGCCCAGGCTTTGACGGCGATGGAAGCACGCGTCGAAGCGTTGCGGCAGTTGCAGGACAATCTTGCCCACGGCGCCGACATGGAAGCGTGGATGTCATCGCGAAGTCTTGATGGCGCACCACGACTGTGGCAGGGAATCGCCATTGAGTCGGGTTACGAGGATGCGCTTGAAGCGGTATTGCGTGAACGACTGAATGCCGTTGCGGTGTCCGGGCTTGACGCTTGCGGCAACTGGGCCGGCAATGCACCACCCGGAAAGGTGACCGTTGCTGACGTCAGTGCGGGGAATATCGATGCTCCTGTTGCTCCGATGCCGGCCAGGGCGCAACCGCTTTCACGATTCGTGACCTGCCGGGACGCCCATCTGGCGCCGGCGCTGGCGGACTGGCTGCACAGCGCATTTGTTGTAGACGATCTGGCAACGGGTTTGAGCCTGCGTTCGCAGTTGGCCCCGGGTGCCGTGCTGGTGTCGCGCGATGGATACCTGTTTACGCGCAACAGTCTGACTTTTCATGCGCCGGATTCCGAACTGCACGGCGTGCTGTCCCGTCAGCGCGAGATTGAAACGCTGGATCATGACATCACTGAAAGCAAATCCACCCTGGCCACCCTTCGCGCCGCTGCGGAAGAGCAGGCGATTCGTATTGTCAGCGAGAAAAGCATACTGGGTGAGCTTCGAAGTGACGTAACCCGGATGCAGCAGCAACAGCATGCGCTGCAGGTTGAAAGTGTCCGGTTGACGGAGCAGACGCAGCGTCTGACTCAGCGCGGCGAACAGATTGCCGCGGAACTGGCTGAAATCGCCGGGCAGGTTGCCAACGAAGCACAGCAGCAGGAAGAAACTGCGGCCGTGCTGGAACGCCTTAACGAAGAGGCCGGTGGTTACGCCGCTGAACTGGAGATGGCGCTGGAACTGTTCCGGCAGGCGCAATCAGTGCTTGAAGGCCAGCGTGTCACTGTCCAGCAAGTCGACCGCGAATTGCAGGAGGCTGTGTTCCAGGCCAAGACTTCCCTCAGCAAGATCGGTGAAGCGGAGCGGGCAATGGCTGCTGCGAACGAGACCCTGGAGAGGGTCCAGCAGGCATTGGCGACCGAAGAGGAGGCATTGTCACGTCTTGATGAGTCGCCCTGGCAAAGCCAGTTGCAGATTCTGCTCTCGTTGCGCGGTACCAAAGAGCAGGCTCTGGCCCAGGCGCGTGACGTGCTTGAGGCGACGGAGGCTCAGCTTAAAGAGGTCGAGCAGGAGCGCATGACCTCGGAACAGAAACTGGGACCTCTGCGCGACCGCATCAACGAGGTCAAGCTGAAGGAGCAGGAGGCGCGAATCAACGAGGAGCAGTACGCGCAGCAGCTGATTGAAGCCGGTGCCAACGAAGAGGCATTAGCGCAGCTGGTCGAGAAAGGCCAGCGCTCTGGTTCACTGCAGTCGGAAATCAACCGTCTCAATGATGAAATCAAGAGCCTTGGTGCGGTTAATCTGGCAGCTCTCGAGGAGCTGGAGGCCGGGCGCGAGCGCAAGACCTATCTTGATGCGCAGTCCGCCGACCTGACTTCAGCCATGAATACGCTGGAAGACGCGATTCGCCGTATCGACCGCGAAACCCGCGAACGCCTGCAATCGACCTTTGACGAAGTTAACACGCATTTTTCGCGCATGTTCCCGGTGCTGTTCGGCGGCGGCAATGCCAAACTGACCCTGACCGGCGAGGAAATTCTCGATGCCGGAATCCAGGTGACAGCGCAGCCCCCGGGCAAGAAGAACAGCTCGATTCACCTGCTGTCCGGCGGTGAGAAGGCATTGACCGCGATGTCGCTGGTGTTTGCGATTTTCCAGCTCAACCCCGCGCCGTTCTGCATGCTCGATGAGGTCGACGCGCCGCTTGACGATCACAACACCAGCCGTTTGTGCGAGCTGGTGAAGCGCATGTCGGAGCAGTCGCAATTCGTGTTCATTACGCATAACAAGATCACGATGGAAATCGCCAACCAGCTCCTGGGCATCACCATGCAGGAGCCCGGTGTGTCCCGTGTTGTGGCGGTGGATATTGACGCCGCAATGAAACTCACTGAAGAGGCGGCCTGAACGGCCGGATGAGATGAGCGACCTGCAGATCGCGCTGGCGGTAATCGGAGTCGTTGTCATCGGGGCGGTTTATGCCTACAACGTCTGGCAGGAACGCAAATTGCGCCAGCGTCTGGAGCGCGCATTTGAAGGGCAGCGCGACGATGTGCTGCTGAAGCCGGCTGCGACGGCAGCCGCGGACGCTGCGCCGCGGATTGAACCACGCTTGGGCGAGGCCGGTGCTGTTACATCGGCCAGCGCGACCACCCGGCAGCCGCACGCCGCAGCAGTGGCGGTTACGGCAGAGGGTGCTGACGCGCTGATCGAAGTCGCTGCTGAGCTGGAAGCACCGGACCCCATTGATGCCGCTGCGCTGCAGGAGTTGCAGAGCCAGATCGCGACCTTCGGCAAACCAGCCCGTGTGCTCGGCTGGAATCAGGATTCGGGTATCTGGCAGTCACTGGGCCGTGAAGCCCGTGGCGGGTTTTTACGCCTGCAGGCTGCCATCCAGCTCGCCAATCGGGGCGGATCGATCCATGCCCCGCAGATCAACGGATTTTGTGACGCGGTGAGCGGCTGGGCCGAACGGCATGGCGTTGCGGCAACGCTCCCGGATGCTGCTGCAGGACTCAAGGCGGCACAGGAACTGGATGCACTGTGCGGAGAAATGGATGTGGCGATCGGCCTGAACGTGGTGGCCCAGCCCGGTTCCGCCTTCAGTGGTGAGCAGGTTGCCAATGCGGCTGCCGGAGCGGGATTCGGTCTCGAGTCCGATGGCGTGTTTTACTGGCGCGATGCAGACGGCAATACGCTGTTCACCATGGAAAACCAGGAGGCCGAACCCTTTGCGGCGGACCTTCTGGAGGGGATGCAGACATCGGGACTCACGCTGTTGCTGGATGTGCCGCGCGTGTCCGATGCCGGTGCAGCGCTTGACGAGATGGCCCGGGTCGGCGCATTGCTCGCCGAGGCACTTGGCGGATTTCTCGTTGATGACAATCGCGTTGCCCTGCAGCCGGCCGGTGTGGAGCGCATTAAAACGCAGCTGCGGGATATTCACGATGCGATGGCTGCTCGCGGCATCCCGGCGGGCGGTTCGCGGGCGCAGCGCCTGTTTGCATGACTGCGGAAACGCCGCAGGTGCGCGCCGCGCGCCTGCGCGAGGACATCGAGCAGCACAATCACCGCTACTATGTTCTTGACGATCCGCTGATCACCGATGCGGAGTATGACCGGCTGTTCCGCGAATTGCAGGCCATCGAGTCCGAACATCCGGAACTCCGGACGCCGGATTCCCCGACACAGCGCGTTGGCGCTGCCCCGGCAGCCGAATTCATGCCGGCGACGCATCGCCAGCCGATGCTGTCGCTCAACAACGCTTTTGATGACGCCGAACTTGAAGCTTTCGATCGCCGGATCCGTGAGGCGCTCGAAGTTGATACGGTCGACTATGCCGTTGAGCCGAAATTCGATGGTCTTGCGATCAGCCTGGTTTACGAAAACGGCGTATTCACTTGCGGCGCAACCCGAGGTGACGGCTATACCGGGGAGGACGTCACCGCGAATCTGCGCACCGTCCGGTCAATTCCGTTGCAGTTGCCTGCCGGCGCGCCGAAGACGCTTGAAGTCCGCGGCGAGGTGTTGATGTTACGCGCCGACTTCGAGAGCCTGAACCGCAGGCAACAGGAGTTGGGCAACAAGCTTTTTGCCAATCCGCGCAATGCGGCAGCTGGATCATTGCGCCAACTGGATTCCCGCATCACGGCGGGACGCAAACTGACGTTTTATGCCTACGGTGTTGGCGAAGTGGAGGGCATGGGGTTGCCTGAGAAACACAAGCAAGTTATTGATTTTATTAAACAAAATAGATTTCTTGTGGCGCCGGAGTGTGCCGTGGTCAGCGGTGTGTCCGGGTTGATGGACTATTACCGTCGAATCGGCGCCGTACGCAGCGAATTGCCTTACGACATCGACGGCGTGGTTTACAAAGTCAACAGCTTGGAAGCTCAGCGGCAACTGGGCTTTGTGTCACGGGCGCCGCGCTTTGCAGTGGCCCACAAGTTTCCAGCCGAAGAAGCCACCAGCCTGGTGCTGGGCATTGATATTCAGGTCGGCCGTACCGGTGCGCTGACGCCGGTGGCGCGCCTGCAGCCGGTGTTTGTCGGTGGCGTCAACGTCACCAACGCCACGCTGCACAACGAGGATGAGGTCCGGCGCAAGGATGTGCACGTTGGCGACACCGTTGTGGTGCGGCGTGCGGGTGATGTGATTCCGGAAGTTGTCCGCGTTGCAGCGCCGGGCGCGCGGCGTGCAGAAGACCGCTTCGAGATGCCGACACGCTGTCCGGTGTGCGAGTCCGCGGTGGTTCGCAGCGACGGTGAAGCCATTGCCCGCTGCAGTGGTGGCCTTTACTGCAGCGCCCAGCGCAAACAGGCATTGCTGCATTTTGCATCGCGGCGGGCGATGGACATCGAGGGACTCGGGGACCGCCTTGTTGATCAATTGGTTGATCTCGAGCTGGTGCGCACGCCTGCCGATCTGTATGACAAGCTGGATGAGACCAAACTCGCGGGTCTGGACCGGATGGCAGAAAAATCTGCGGCCAACATCATGGCGGCGATCCATAAAAGCCGCGAGACCACGCTGCCCCGGTTGATTTATGCGCTGGGCATCCGCAATGTCGGTGAAACAACGGCGCGAGACCTTGCGCTTCATTTCGGCACACTGGAGGCCGTCGCGGAAGCCGGGGTGGAGGCTCTGCAACAGGTCGCTGACGTTGGGCCCGTTGTTGCGGAGAGTGTGGCGCAGTTTTTTGCCGAACCCCATAACCGCGAAGTCATCAGCGGGTTGCAGGCGGCAGGCATACACTATGAGGCAGTCGTGCCGCGCCCGGCCGCAAGCGGGGCGGCCGCGGGGCGCAGCTTCGTTCTCACCGGGACGCTGCCCAACCTGACGCGTGATGACGCCAAGGCGCAGATTGAAGCGGCCGGCGGAAAGGTGTCCGGCAGCGTTTCGAAGAAAACCGATTTTGTGGTGGCCGGTGCTGATGCTGGAAGCAAGCTGGAGAAGGCGCAGGCCCTGGGTGTAAAAGTCATTGATGAGCAGGAGTTGCTGGCGCTGCTGCAGCAATGATTGGAAGGCGCGATCTGTTGGACGGTCTGCGGCATCACCATCAATGCATGGTGTCTGAATTTAAAAACTGACCTGGCGGAAACGGCATGGCAAGCAAAT
>Ga0315906_10002451_pt1 | contig 25910 bp, 33 predicted proteins | sample LakEriMetagenome_4_FD_203526 | JGI IMG/M metagenome (GOLD analysis project Ga0315906, IMG submission 203526) | Freshwater fungal communities from buoy surface, Lake Erie, Ohio, United States - Buoy 2 MA122 | ecosystem: Environmental > Aquatic > Freshwater > Lake > Lake biofilm | place: USA...
CAGTCGTGCTGATGTTCTTATTGGCCACAACATTTGTTTTTATGACATCCCAGTCTTAAAGAAATTATTTCCTGATGTAGAAATCAACGCACGCATTATTGACACACTCATCTGCACTCGTTTGATTTGGCCCAAGGAAGTACTCTATGAACTTGACACGGAACAATATCCGCAGGTTCCAAAGAACCTGTATGGATCTGCATCACTTAAGGCCTGGGGATGGCGCTTGGCCACCCATAAGATCGACTTCAAGGACTTCACGGAATACAGCCAGGAGATGCTCGACTACTGCGTCCAAGACGTGGCGGTTACCTTCAATCTTTGGCAGCTCATCGCCACACAAAACTACGCAGAATCGGCGCTACTCCTGGAGCACGACTTTGCTTTGGCGATTAACAGACAAATTAGATCAGGTGTTCCTTTCGATTTGGATGCTGCTCTTGATCTGGTGGATGTGCTGCGAGCAAAGGAAACAGAACTTGAATCACACCTAAAGGAAATCTTTCCACCAATCAAACACGAAAAGGTGTTTGTGCCAAGGGTTAATAATGCCAAACGTGGTTATGTCAAAGGACAACCTTTTACCAAAGTCAGCTACGAAGAGTTCAATCCAGGATCTCGTGACCAGATTGTTGATCGACTTGGCAGCAAGTACGGATGGAAACCAGAGAAGTTTACTGAGAAAGGAAATCCAATTGTTAATGATGAAGTACTAGAGCAACTTCCTTATCCAGAAGCCAAGCCTTTGACTGAATACATGCTGGTCAAGAAACGTCTTGGTCAAATTGCTGGTGGCAACAATGCTTGGATCAAGTTGTACAACAATGACACTGGTCGTATCCACGGCGACGTTACTACTAACGGTTGCATTACTGGGCGCTGTTCACACCGCAATCCAAATATGGGTCAGGTCCCGGCAGGTTACTCTCCATATGGAAAGGAGTGTCGAAGTTTGTTCACTCCTCCTGACGGGTGGGATCTCATTGGTATTGACGCTAAAGCACTTGAGTTACGTTGCCTTGCTGGATATCTTGCCATCTGGGATGACGGGGAATACGCTCGGCTGGTGACCGATGAATCTATTGACATCCATACCTACAACCAAAAGCAATTTGGTGTAGAGACCAGGGATATCAGCAAGCGTTTGCTCTATTGTGTTCCTGTTGATAACACGACTCTTTTAACAAAAGAAGGTTGGAAAACCTATGAGCAATTAAACATTGGAGAACTTGTTTTAACTTATAACGAAGAAAAAGAAATTAAAGAATGGAAACCAATTTTACATATTGTTGAAGCCTATGAAGATGATGTTTGGCAAATGGAGCACAACCATTCTTTTTGTGTACAAGCCACTGCTGAACATCGTTGGTATGTAAAAAAACGAAAGAAAAATAACAAGGCACAATGTGGTTGGGAAACAGGAAAAAATTATATGGTGCCCATGGTCGAAACAACAAGTCAGATTAACAGTGAATCAAATATTATTGTCAATGCACCGTTAAAGGAAAACAAGCATGAAGGGATTTTGGTTAATTGGGATTGGAAAAAGTATGGAACAAACTGGACACAAAAAATACTGCAAATGAATTCTGACCAAAGAAAAGCTTGGTTGTCTGGTTTTATGATTGCAGATGGCCATCAATCTTGCAAACCAAATCAAAAAGTAAAGTGGCATTGGACTCAAGTAAGAAATGAACATTTTGAAGCTGCTTTAACTGCTTCTTATTTGGAGTTTCCAGGGGTTGTTCATGTCTGTACACCTACTTTAAACAACAGTGGAACTACTCAAATGCGAGTTTCCATTGCAAATAAAGGGCACGTTACTGGTCAAAAATTACAGAAAACTTATGTAGGTCGTAAAAAAGTATTTTGTATTTCAACTGAAAACAATTCGTTTGTTATGCGCCAGGGGGATTGCATTACTATTACAGGTAATTGTATGTTATACGGTGGAGGCGCTGTAAAAGCAGGTACAATTATTGACCCTAATTTAAAGAACGAAGATGACTTGCGTATTCTTGGACGTAATGCAATTGATGGTTTTATGCGAGGTGTTCCTGCACTTAAAAAATTAAAACAACAAATTGAACAAACAATTGCATTGAGAGGTTACTTAATTGGTTTGGATAAACGTGCTTTGCATTGTAGATCTACTTTTAAAGGATTAAATGTGTTGTTGCAATCGGCTGGTGCAATCTTGATGAAGCAAGTTGTCATTAATATCCAAAACAACATCAATAACAATCTTGGTTTGGAGTATGACAATGACTGGCAGCAATTATTGATGGTGCATGATGAAGTCCAGATTGCATGCAAACCTCAACACACAGAAGCCATCCGCGAACAAGCTATGCTTGCTTTCCCACAGGCCCAGGAATTCTTTGGGTTTCGCTGCAAAATTGAAGGAGACTCTCGCGTAGGATCAAACTGGTCGGAGACGCACTAACACCATGGACATTACCAAGCTAGAGAACTGTCCCAGATGCAACGCAAACTGGGTGCTTTCACTTATTCCACAAGAGTCAATTGATAAGGGTTATTATTCACCCGATTCGAAGTTCTTTAGTCGTGTATTTGGCGTGGAGTATCTCGGCACTGACCGCTGTCATCATTATCAGTGTCCTGATTGTCATCAATGCTGGGATCGAGAAGGTCGACCTATAGATTCAAATAGTGAAGTTGTGATCTCGTCCTTGAGGTAAGACGTTAAACTGCCTCTCACACAACCCTTTGGAACATCATGAATCAAGCTTTTGTTTGTGCGCAGACCACTGAAGAACCGCGTGAGGTTTATACCTCTGCAACTTCAACTGCACTGCGCTGTAATGTTTTGTTACCTCCTGTAGGTAACAAGGCTGCAACTCCAATCGAACTCAATGTCTATGGCAAAAACTCAGATCGTTTTGCACGCACACCCAAGGGTGCACTGATCTATATCCATGGTGCCAAGCTGCGCTTTGATCTGGAGTCACGCACCTATTCACTCCACGGTGGTGTTATTGCTCCTGTCACAGAAGCATTCCCCATCTTGAACACAGTTATTCTCAGTGGACGTTGCGTTAAGGACATCCAGCAGGATGATGCCCGTGCCTTCAAGACAACAGCAGATGGTTTGATGATTTGTAATCAGACTCTGTCTGTAAACACTGGCCGGAATCAAGCTGACCTTTTTAACTTCTACGCCATCAATTCACACAATGACAAACTGAATAATGCTCAACTGCTTGTTGACTTCACGCGCAAAGGGACTGGCTTGACCATCAACGGCAGGCTGGTGACTGATTCGTGGCAAGACAAGGAGAGCAAAGAACGGCGTCATGCCACCAAGATCCAATTGGTTTCCATGACACTTGCACCCAAAGCATCCGGTGATACAGCATCGCAAGCCATCCGACCTCAGACTGTGGTCTCCAATTCTGACAACGTGGCTCCGCTCTGGGGTGGCCGTACGGCCGAGGAAAGCCAAGATCCGTGGAATGTCACCTCGGGTGGTGGACTACCAGACCTGCCGGGTCAATATGGAAATGCACCTGATCTTGAAGAGGCTCCCTTCTAATGAGTGAAGCGCAAACAACCCATGATCAATTTGTTCTGCAGCACATTGATGGAGACACTCGTATCACCGTAACTTTCAATGCAGTCTTTACGGACGAATTAGTGCGGCAAATGGTGGACTTCATGCGTGGCTGCGGGCATCATGATGACAACATCTATGGCGCTATGGCCCAGATTGCTGAAGAGTACTTTGAATGTAAAGAAAACCCAGTCCCTGTCTTGCCTTTGCAGCAAGATGACCTAGCCTGACGGCACGTCCTGGACACGACGTAAAACTGTCCACTCTTGACTACGAACTAACAATGACCTCTTCCATGACCACCAAGAAAACCACTGCGCTTGCAACCCGAGGACTTGATTCCTTCCGGATGTTTCAATCCAAGGAATTTGTATCTGGCTATCAGAACCTTGTCACCATTCAACCCCTCAACAAATCAAAAACACGCGGTTGGTTTGTTCGTAAATCTGATCTGGACAACTGCAAATGGACAGCCACTGAATCAGATTTTGCCAAAGGCTCTGTCATCTGGGACTACAAACAAACCTTTGGCATGGCGCCTAATACTTCCATCGAGGAAGGTCTGAACTTTACTGAGCCACGCGTTCAAGTTCTGTTGCGTTCACCTTTGATGGTGGAAGAAACAACTGGGATGCGCCAAGTGGTTGGTACCTTTGATGATCCCAACGTCAAAGAACTTTGGGAAGCCGACAAGATTGCAGCCGACCTTGCCAACAGCAAGGGCGAAATGTACAAGCGTAAGTACAGTGTCCGTACAAAGTATCTGATTTATATCGTTACCCAGGACAACAAGCGTGCCCATGACATTCCCATGGTGCTGACGCTGAAGGGTCTCAATGGCACTGATGCATCTGAGAAGATTCGGATGTATGAGAAAGAGATGTCCAAGTGTCTCTCGAAAGCACTGGACTCTGAGATTCCGCTGAGCTTCAACGAGAAGTTCTATGCCACTACGGTGTTTTGCCCTGTGCTTGTCAATGACATGCGTGGTGCAAATAACGTAGAGATCTGCGCGATTGAATCCTTTGAGATTCCTGATTACAGCGATCAAGATGCAGCAATTGAATCACTGAGCCGCCTCTCGATTCCTGATGAAGATCGTGAATCAACCTGGAAGTTCCAGGAGATGTTTAATGACTATATAAATCAGCATGCAAAACAAGATGCTGAGAAGCTTGGTGGTGCCTATGGAATCAAGCAGGGTGTTGAGATTCTTCCTGTGTCCCGTACCACAGATGCACTTGAAGTTAAAGCACTGCCTGCTCGTGATCCTCTAACCGGAGAAGATGATGCTTTGTGATTAAGATTTAATGTTGTTCATGCCCCACATAAGTGGGGCTTTTTATCACAATTTACATTTAAGAAGGAGGTACCTCTGGATTGGCAAGAGAATCTTGATGAATTGATACGTTTTGAAAAATAAATAAATCTTGTACCAGGCCACGTATTACGCCTTGCCTTTGTGTTGCTATTTGAGCAAGCAAAGTCGCCATTTCTTTCAACGTACTTACCGAATCACAATCTTGAATTGACCGTTTGATTTTTTCTAACCAAAACTTATCATCAAGCGTTGGCTCAATTTGAAATTTGGTTAATGGTACGTACTTGATTTCGTCCATTGTGTATTAAATTGTTACACTAATTCTACTCACCTATTAAAAACCCATTTCAAATTTTCACTTTGTGTTAAGAATCACACAATGAAACCTGAAGAAAAGTCCGCTCTCAGAACTGCAGGCACAACAGCAGTTGTTGCTGGTTCAATTGCAGCTATCCTTGGTAACCCCGTTTGTTGGGCCGCCGTTCTTTATGGAACCTATCGAATGGGGAAAGCCGCCTACCAAAAGGCCAAGTACGATGCTAAGCTCAAGGAGAAGAGCCAAGAGGACGACTCCTTCTGGCACGTCTGACTCTTCCTTCACTCAACCCAACTCAACCCAATGTCTACGCAACTACAGACGGAACTCAACGCGGCGCAGGCGTGTATCTACACGCGGACGAACATCCGCCGTGCGTACCAAGACTTTGATGACACCAGCATTGCTGGGATCTATTTGCGAGGCGACAATTGCCTTGTGGTGCGTCATGATGGTAGTGAGCAAACTTACTCACGGCGGCTGATCCAAGCTGCATACTCCACTTACACTCATAGACTCAAGGACTTCTTTTCGTATCTTGGCCCTAACTATCGTGGCCCTAGTGTATGGCATCACAATGCTTACATACTGTTTAAGGGCTGGAACTACACGCACGCACTCGGACACCTAAGCCCCAACGCTCAATTACAGAATCATTGGGCTGATCGTTTTATTCACGTCAATGACATCACAAAAGTCACAACCCTTCTTCAATCGGATCAAACCGACATCGGTCATCTGGTTGCACCGGACGGGATGCGGCTTCCGAATCGGCCCCTGGACTTGGACACTGACCTGGAGGACCAAGAGTCAGGTCTATCGCCCGTCGCTGCTGAACCTTATTGCTCATGTGGGTCCTTTCAGCGTCAGCTTCTTAATGTTTCGCAGTTCCAGCAGGAGGTCCAAGGCTTCAAGCCCTGGTGCATCCACCTGACTTGGTTCAACAAGTACCGTGAGCTGCTGTGCAAACGCACAGAAGTTCGTAATGCCAGCCCCAGTGGTGCACCTGATAAGTGTGTTGCCTGGTGGTATGCACCTCCAGTGGACCACACCAGTGATGGGCGTTTTGTTTTACTGCACACTAAATCTGGTGCACAGGCTCCGTTGACCCACTGGCGTACCTACAAACCCAAGGAGGTGTTCACACAGAACGATGCCTGGGATCTGTTCTTCAATATGATGGAGGCGGGTTACGCACCATTCCCTGGCATTGCATTACCCCAACTCAAAGCTGCCATCAAGAAATGACAGACGACATTCTTGAATACGCACGTCAACTAGCTATGCAACCACGCACTTCATCAATCCCTGGCGACAAATGCTATGACCTTGAGATCCCAGAAGACACCCACTGGGAACTTGTCAAGCTAGCCGCTGACCTTAAGATGCACCACGAAGACTACGCAATCAACGTTCTTATTGGCCATGTCGAATCTGAGTTGGATCGAAAAGCTGAAGCTTGAATGCATTGATGAACCGGATGGCACCATGACCATCCAAATCGAGTGGGATGAAAACGATCCTGACCTTGACTACTGGACTTATTTAGGTGCAGAAGGTCAGGAACAGTTCATTTTGACTGCACTGCGGAACGCTTGTGCCGCTTACACTGACACCGAAGCTTTTGATTCTCATGTCGATTGACACTTACGGCTTAACTTTTGACGAATACTCGGAATTTTTCCGCAAGAATATTCGTGTTTCTGCCAAGCTTTATCTAGACACCTGCAACATTATGTCTGCAGAAGGTGTTGGTAATGCAGACTTCAAAACGCTTTTGGACTTGTACCAGGAAGCTGTGTACACAACCAATGATGACTGCCGGCGTTACCAACGCACCAACAACCCCGAGGCTTTGAAAGAAGCAACGGTTGAAATCTTTGGTATCACTCCCACTAGGGAAGAGCTGATGGCGGAAGTCCAATCGCTCAGTGCCAAGGTGGATGCACTGACTGATTACATTGCCAACCTTGTGACCATCACAACCAGTGGCTTGAATGGGATTGTCGAGAGCCTAGACGCTCCGGTAGACTGACTACGCACAAACCTTGCAGGGTCGCCGTCCTGGTCATGACGCAAAACTGACCAACCTATCTCAACTCCAACTCATGTTCGAATCTTTGTTTGCTGCCGTCCTTCCGGTGGTTAAAGATCTTTTGTGGGCCGCCGCAGGCATGGCCCTCACCTACTTACTCAACAAAATCCAAACTCAATTCAACACCATCTGATCATGGCGCACATTACTCAAACTAAACTTGAAGATCTAAACATCATCAAGCTTTACGAGCACTATGGTGCCCTGGAACGCTCTCTTCCTCTTCTCACTCCTGAGTCCCAAGAACTGGCAAAAGCTGAGCTGGAAGCTTGTGCAAGCCTGCGGTCCGAAAAGATTGATCGCGTTTATTACGCAATGGCTGCCCATGAGGATGCCCTGGAGCGCATTAAGAAAGAAGGTGACTTGATTAGCCAAGCCAAACGCCACCATGAGAGCCAGCTTAACCAACTGAGAAATTTACTAAGCTGGTTGCGGCGGGCACTGCCGCTTGACTCAAATCGAATACAAGGCAGAAACTATGAGTTTGTACTCTCCAAGAAGAAGGAGCTTACGGTCGAGATCACATCGGATCCGCAGTTTTGGCACACTGACGAAAGATCCAAATACTGCATTGAGCAAGAAGTCACCACAACCAAAAGAATCGTGGTACGTTCAATGTCAGGAGAAGTTCTATCCGATAGAACAGAACCTAAAACAAAACTTGAAACTCTCCCCAACCTTGATGCCATCCGTGACGCTTACCAAAACGGTGAACACCTCCCCCAAGGAGTCAAAGTCGAGCAACAGTATGCAATCCGAAAGAACCGCCTCTTCTCTACCAAGCGGATGGAAGCACAAGCACCCGAATATCACGGAGAGTTTCTACCGGAACCTGACTCCGCCGACTGATTTGGAAGACGCACATATCATGATGTGCTGCCACCAGCAATCGGTGGATGACTTCCAGATGCAGATCGACATGATTGACATTGAGATCAGCATGATCTGTGAAGATGGTAAGGAGTTGCCTGCTTACCAGGAATCCAAGTTGGATGAGCTAGAAGAGCGTAAGCTCAAGCTGTTGTCTGGCAAACGGTTCCACCAGAATGCACGTCATGCTTATTGGTATGTCACGGCACGGGGAGATAAATAAGCTGCAATACAATAAGTAGACATGCAAGGAGTCTTATGGGTGGTGATTCAGTGTTGAACAAAATGATTGCTGGATTTACCAACGATGGGACTCCTCTGTCTGCAACCATTGGTTCCAAGATCGAGCATGGTGTCGTCATCTTGACGGCAGCCATGCTTTCCAATGAAAACCTTGCTGCATCTATGGACGCAGAAGAAATGGTAGATTCTGCAATCCATTACTACAACTTAATTCAACAACGGCTTGGTTACTACCAAGAGCATCAGGCTCACTCGCTTGAGCGTTTACTTGGCCAGTAAAAATTAAAATACTGCTACAGTAACTAGGTCTTTATTTCTTTCAATGGAAAAGGTTGCTGTACCAATGTTAACCGTATCATTTGCGGTTGACCTGGACGTTGAATACAATTCCTTTGGCGGTAAAACTGCCGACGAAATTGCAGAAGCTCTTCAGGAAGATCTCGACAATCTTCTCTTTGAAGTCAGTCCCAGCGTCAAAGGTGTCTATACTTCTGTAACAGCAATCAATTTCAATGACTGAAGACCTCGCCAAGAAACTGAAAACCGCTGGTGCTTTTGATACACCTTGGTTAAAAGAGCAGCTGGTCAACTGGGATGTTAAAGCTGAACAAAAGAAGGCTGACTTCATGGAACACATGTACCAGTGCTCTGGCAGGCAGGATGGTTTTTACACCGGCCTGTGGCAAGCATTTGCCATCAACGAAGCAGCGCCCTACTGCCGGGATGAATACTTCCGTCGCCTTCAATTTGTTGCAGACCTGGAAGCTGGCAAGTTTGAAGGTCAGGAAGTCATCGTTTCTGCATAACGTAACCTGAACTACAACTTAAAATGAGGGGATGCTCCAAAGTAAAGCATCCCTTTTTTTATGGATGATCAATCTGCTACAGCTGCACTAAGGCAACTTGACATCAATTACATCTCTTATGTAACAGAACAAAATAATCCCAAATGTAAACATCCCAAACCAGATGGCTGGTTAGAGGGGTATCATCAAGCTGTTACTGATCTTGCTACTTATTTTGGACAGCACCGCAAACCTTGATCAGATCTACAAAGAAGCCTTTAATGAATTTCCAAGCAAACTAAAAACTCCTGCTCCTCAAGATGCAAAGACTGCTCGTGAGTCTTCTGAGCAAATGAGTAGCTACATCAAAAACAACTTCAAACCAGAAGCTGACGTACTTCTTGGTGGTGGCAGCACTAAAGCGTCCATGTTCTTCCAGGAATCCAAGGCACGTTCAAAAGAACGGCTACGTGAATATCTGGCAGATACCGTCAGTGAATTTGTTGATACCAATGTTCTTTCTGGTGATGAGTTCTTTGAGGTGTTGCTTGAAGTGGTCTATGACAACTGGCAGTTTTACCAAAAGAATGCAGATGAAAACCAAAAGCTAATCAAGCTGTTACAGAATGTAAACAACAATTGATTCATTGAAATATTTACTTTGCAGTGGCCGCAAGGTCACTGCTTTTTTGTATTAACTTATTCAACTTAGAATAATAAAAACTGTAAACACATCATGCCTAATTACAGAGACCCAACTGATACACACCTGTATCACGTTGAAAAGGTTCAGACTTGTAGTGGGCGCCCCTTAGAAGTCACAACGGTTAGCGGTTATCCTGTTGCTATAAGCCCTGCTGGCACTACAGCCGCTGATGCTTTTGGTCGGTTGCGTGTATCACAGCCTTACACAATCTTTGATAGCCAGCATCGGTACCAGGAAAACGACAAGTGGACCACATTAACTGGTGGCAGTGCAACAACTACATTTAACGCAAACGAAAGCACTTTAAGCCTTAATGTCACTACAGCATCTGGTGATTACATCTATAGAGAAACTAAACGTGTATTTCCTTATCAACCAGGGAAATCACTGCTTGCTTTGAACTCGTTTACCTTTGCATCTGGTACAGCAAACCGTCGTCAGCGCATTGGTTACTTTGGCACACAGAACGGTGTCTTTTTTGAGCAAAGTGGTACGACAAACTATTTGGTTATGCGCAGCTACGTCAGTGGCAGCGTTAACGAAACACGGGTTGCTCAGTCGGGTTGGAACGCTGATACGTTTGATGGTAACGGAACCAGTGCCCGTACCCTTGATCCAACCAAAGGGAATATCCTGTGGATGGATATTGAATGGCTTGGTGTTGGCGATGTAAGAGCTGGTTTTGTTGTTGACGGTTCGATGGTGGTTGCACATACGTTCCATAACGAAAACGTGCAAAACACTACTTACATGACAACGGCTGTACTACCTTTACGTCAAGAGATTGAAAATCTTGGTGTAACTGCAATCAGTGGTACTGCTCGTCAGATTTGCAATACTGTTGCATCGGAGGGTGGCTATGAAGGTTTCACTCGCCGTTACAACATGGCTACAAGTACAACACCTAAAACACTTACTTCGTCTGGTGTAACTTACCCATTAGTTTCTATTCGTATGGCCTCTGGTCGTACAGATAGTGTCATTGTCCCAGCAAATTTAAGTGTTGCGCTTGAGCAAACACAAAACAACAAGCCAGACATTATTCAATACCGCGTGTTGCTTAACCCAACCTTGAGTGGCGTCAACTGGCAAACCCATTACAACGGTAATGTTCAATTTGACATTTCTGCCACAGGTGTTAGTGGTGGTACAGATATCATTGGCGGTTACATTGTTTCCGATGGCACCCTGTCCTTGAGTGATGTACGAGATTTCAACTTCCAGCTGGGTCGTACCCAAGCTGGTGTCAGCGACATCTTTACTGTTGTTGCAGCGCCTACGATTAGTGGTGCAAAGGTTTACGCTGATCTTTCTTGGTTTGAAATTATCTAATTAGTTACCGTTACAATAGAACTACTGATAAAAAACTATGTATACTCCTGGTCCTCAAACTGCTCAACCCATTGCACCTGCTCAGGTTCAAGAGGTGCCAGAACCTCAGGCCAAGCCAAAGGGTCCTGCCCGCTCAAAGAATGGTGATGTCGGGGCCTTCATTCAACAGTGCATCTCCCTGGCTTCCTACCTCAAGGAACTTCAGACACAAGCCCACTTGATCCATTTAAACATTGAAGGCTCTAACTTCCTAGGTCTTCACGCTTTTTTAAAAGATCAATACGAAGCTCATATAGAGCAGTTTGATACATTGTCTGAATTTATTCGTTCAATGGATTATTTAATGCCCATGTGTGCACGCGGATTGGCCGATGCAGGTCCTGGCATTACGCATGTGACAAGTTATAAAAACACAGAAATGCTTACTGTGTACTACAAAAACCTAGAAGAGTTAGGTATGAAAACAAAAAAACTAGAACCAATTGCAGCACGTATTGGTGCAATTGATATTCAAAATTACATGGCAGATCTTTGTGGTCAAGCATTTAAAGCCGCTTGGTTTACAAAGGCTACTCTTCGGAATTCTTAAGATACATAATTGCGGATTTAAATAACGCAATATCATCGTTCAACATACCAAGGGCTGAGTTGCATTTCTTGCAAAGCAGCCCTCTTATTTTGCCAGTTTTATGACAATGGTCTACAGATAAATTCATCCCAGATGAGCATTTTTTTGTACATATTTTGCAACATCCATCCTGTTGTTCAAACATTTCAACATACTTTTCATGTGTTAATCCATATCGCTTAAGCCAGTTCGCATGTTTCTTTTTATCATGCAAGGAATTCCAATGTTTTTTGCTGGCCTTTCTATAAAGTTCCGGATTTTTCTTTCTGTATTTTTCCGTTACTTTCCCATGGCATTTTTTGCATCTTCGCGATCTTCCGTCTTTAACCCTTGATTCCTTGTAAAAATCTGTCAAGGGTTTAGATAAAAAACAAAGACTACAAACTTTCTCTTGCATTACGAAAGTTTTAATTACGAATAATATAACGTAAAATAAAAGTACGGTCAAGGTAAAAATGGATTTATTTCAACGTTTTCTTAACCAAGTAACCTCTGGTTACAAAGAAGCTGATAAACGCTTGGGCGGGTGGTTGCCAGGTGGTGGTACTGCTTCTCCTGTAACAAATAAACTCCAACGCGCTTTAGCTGAACCACGCAGTCAATTACTTTCTTCGCCAAGACCTTACACCCGAATAGCTGGAGCAAATCCTCTTTCGCCTGCACTTGATACTAAAGGACAAATAACGCCACAGGCGGCCGAAATGCTTAAGCAATTAGGCATCTCAGCAAGCATCACAGGAAATGTAAACAAAACCAACCCAATTGCAATTTTGGGAGAACGATTTGGTTATCTTGGTGCGGCCCATGCTAACCCATTGAAAAATCAAATCTATTTACCTGGCAATCTGAACACTCTTTCAACGCTTGCTCATGAAGCTGGTCACTTAGATAAAAACCGTAGAGCTGGTTCGCGTCCTATCTTTGAAGGTATCCTAGGGCAAGCAATGGACGCCCCAGCTGCTGTAATTAAAGGTTTAACTGGTGGTGAACTCTCTCCTTTTGCTCAAACAGTCGCGCCTTTTCGGTTAGCCGGTGGTCTGGCAACTGCACTATCTGATGCAAAAGAAGAAGATTATGCAGAACGTTTTGCTTCAGATGTAACAAAAAAAATGCTTGGTGAGTCTGCGACTCACATGGGTGGCAACGCCACACAAGGTTTCTTGTATCCTGATTTACTTTATCAACGAGGTGTAGAGTCTTTTAAAGAAGGTGTTAACGATTTTGTAATACCACCTATTGGTAAAGCAGCCATAGGGATTGGACAAACAATTCAAAACCAAATTCAAGAAGCACTTCCTAAGCCGCCCTCTGTTTTTGAAGATGTGCCAAACTTGCGGCTTCAACAACTTGCTATTGAATCTGATTTAGATTATCAACAAGAACTAAGGGAAAACCCAAACAGTAGGTTGCTTCCACGTCTTCAAAAGATTAAAGAAGATTATGAACGTGCCACAAAAGCAAGAGGTCTTAATTAACTAATCCAATGCTCAAGTCTATGGCAGTTGCAGCATAACGGAATACATTTACTGATCTCTTCTTCTACTCTGCTCCAGCCATAGCCGTGGTTCACCATGTCCGATATATTGTTATCCTTATCACCAACGTGGTGAAACTCTAAGACACGGTGATCGTCAATCCCACACTGCTTGCATTGCAGAGTCTTCTTGTAGTTCAGAAGCTTCTCTCGATTCTTATTGATGCGTTTTTTGGAGTCGGCCCAGGGCACTGATTCCAGTGTCGAATAACTCCACTAACTATAAACATGTTTGTCAGTAAATAGCTGATAAAAATTACTGTACGGATTGCAGCAACTTTATCCGCTTCATGATTATGATGAGACGCCTTCTCGCCCAATGCTTTTGCCCAGAGTCTCCACATAATTAAATTGGTAGATCGGAGATGCAGGATTCGAACCTGCGGCCCTCTGCTCCCAAAGCAGATGCGCTGCCAAACTGCGCTAATCCCCGTATAGATGGATCAGGTGTGATGCGTCTCATTGGGCGCAACAGGGACCTGACCTCTATCTTGGCTCTCCTTCTAGGCTATCTGCCTAGCGAGTCACCCCAGGCCTTCGCGCTTGCCAAGTGGGTCCCCGGCGCATCAGCGGCCAACTGAGCCCGATCAAAAGAGAGCGGGAACTCAATTATTATACACATGCCGAAGGCGTTGTGTCATACATAAAGTGATCCGATGTTTCAAGCATCCGTGAATTTTCAACACTGTACTCATTCAAGTCAATCTCGTAGCCAGGGTTCTTACCAATCCTGTTGCGCAGCCAGGCGTCATCGTACCAGATGATTTTGTTATTGGGGTACGCGTAAAAATTTCCGTTATCCATACGGAAAAAGTGCGCACACTTGTGCTCAGGCGTTTCACTAAAGTTAGTATTAAGGGTTGATTTAGATTCCCAAGACCAATCCAAAGTAAACATGTAGATACCTTGATTGCGTTCTCCTTTGTAATTAATTAGCTCTGCACGTAAGTTGGCAAGACGCGAACGCACCTGTACATCAATGTAGGGAGAGAAGCAGTCCCACCACATGCACTCGTTTAAGGCGGGGACTGGCGCATCTGGTTTCCAACACAACGCATGGATTGGGCGACGGGTCCAGTTGACACCATTCTCCAAAAATACTTCAAACAAGGGGACGTGTTTCTCTAAAGATGCCACGGAATGTACGTCACATAGCGTTACTTCACCATGGCCTTGCTTGTGGTTGTATAAAAATTCATTACGGATATAGCACGTAAAAGTAGGTAGGTTGTGATTAAGATACGACATAAAAAATCCCGGTGTATCATGCCGGGATCATAGCTTCCTTCCGCGCTCTGGTGAGCCCCACGTTCGTAACGTGGAAGGGGTTTCGACTATTACCCCTAGAGCGGTATTGCTCCATCTGTCAGGATATCACGATTTACTATCGCGATAACGACGTGCTGCACGTCCGGCAAGCTTTGCTTTTCGGGTGTTTGGTACAAACTGTTTTCCTTCGCGGCTAGCTTCGCGTTTCTTTTGATCGGTTTCCTGCCGTTCTTCTTTGGACAATGAGGCCCAGGCGGATTCTGGTAGGTAACGCTTGGTGTATCCCTTTTGAATTGCTTTGTCTGCCATAACAGTATTCCTAATACTTGACTTTTATTTGCTTTCTTTATATTTCTTGGCGGCAGCTTTAGCCTTGCCGCGTTTTTCATATTCATCTTTCGTCATCCATTTCTCCTTGCCCCACTTCTCCAAAGACTTCTGCTTCTCACCTTTACCTCCTTTATATCCACCGCCTGCACTTTTATATTCCTGTGCCACAAGCTGTGCTTTTCTAGCCGAAATAATTAGTTAGCCTTACGGCTACGACCATTCTCCCGGCTTACCCCCACGGCCTTCACGCATCACTTTGTTTTTAATACGCTCACGCAGGTCTGGTTTAGTGTACTTGCTTTTGTCTTCAGCCATAACTTCCTCGCTCTTTAAGATAAGTGACTGCGTTTGTCAATACATCTATATTATCACCAAATAAACCCAGGGCTCTATTGCACTCTTTGCACAACAAACCTCTAAACTCATTAGTTTGATGGTTGTGGTCCATGGCTAAAGATTGTTTATCCTTTGGGGGTTTCTGGCAAATTGCACACAAGCCTCTTTGCGTCTCAAACACAACATCATATTGCTCTTTTGTTATTCCTCTACGTTCGTATTTCTTGTGATTGTGATGTAATAAATCTTGCCCTTGTTTTTTAACTTTTTGATAATGTTCTTTGTTGTTATTTACCCATTTATCCCAGTTTATTTTAGTGCAAGCTTTGCAAGAAGAATTTAAATAAAATTTTCCATCTTGTTTTCTTCGTCTAAAACAATCCCAATCTAAATAGTTAAGGCATTTTGAACATTGTTTTTTACCACTTTCTCCATACAAAACTTTCCATCTAGTATTGACTAAAGATCTGCAATCTTTGCAAACACTATCTCTCTTTATGTTGCCTGCTGAATTATATCCTTTAGTGTAAAAATTTTCATACGGCTTTCTGGTTCCGCATTTACGGCAAAGTTTTTGCATTGGTTGGTTTGTGCTTTTCTTACAATAGCACAGAATTACTGACCTTTTTACCCCCACGATCACCAGCCATCACGCAATCTTTAATCCTCTCGCGTAACTCCGGTTTCGTGTAGTTGTTCTCCTAAGACATCAGGATTATTTTTACGTTCTTCTAATATTTTAGCCCACTTACATGGCTTAGCATTCACAGCCCAATTAGCTGGAGGGTTGGGTATTAGCCGCTCCAGCTGGGCAAAATATTTGAGGAGGCGATCTTCCTCCGTTATACGGTACCGCTCACTCTTTGCCAAAGTTTTGGGAAGGTAAGTTACCTGATCGGCTGGAGGATGAGCCAAACTTCTGCATGATCTCATCCATTTGCTCTAGTGATTCACAACGAATCAGAAGATCTGACAATGAACTGATCGTGATGGGATGTTCGGATCGTGCGGCAAACGCAAGTGCATCACGCAGGTGTGCCGTCGCCTGTGCTACCGATTCCTTCACCTGCGTTGAAAGGGACATTTGCGATTCCGTTGGTTGTTTCGTCAGTATAAATGTTGTTGTCATGGGCCTGCTTTGATAGCAATAAACTTTCCAAAAGTTTGTTGTGGTTTGCGACTAGGGCTTGGCCCTCTTGTATCGCTTGGATGTATTCTGGCATTTTTTCCATGGGTTACAAATACGGAGAACCTGAATAAACAGTACGGTTTGCCTTAGTTTCCTAAGTGGGTTAGAAGAATATTGTAAAGCCCAATCTTGTCATAACCGCGCTCTACAAACTCATAGCAGATATTTGTGGTATCGCAGTCCCAGGAATTGGTGAATGGGTTAACGCCGGAGAACCGTGCGCCCTCCGCAAATGGTTTAACGCGATACACGCAGAAACAATTAAAGGTTGATGCTACACCAAGGCGGGGCGGCATCTCAAAGATGCGTGGGCCTTTAAAGATGTCATCCTCTGGATTGATGCGGGTTGCCCAGCTGTCGTAGATCCAGCGGTGACTTTGTACATTCAAAGGATGCACGCTATAAGGCGACGCAATATCGTCATCCACCCAAAAAAGTTGACTAACTTGTTTCGGGTCGTAATCAACGTCGGGTTCAATAAAAACAACCTTGTTGTAATACTGAAGACCAACTTCTTGCTCAGCTTTTTCCAAGCATTCGTTGCGTGCCGTGGCCAGGTAATTTACCCGATCCTCGGCTCGAATTGAGCCGAAGTAAGGCCAATCCTTTTTGCAGGTTTGAATCCAGACCTTGTTCAGTTCCTCTTTAAACTCGGGTTCAACCTCTTGTAGGTACTCAACCGTTCCATCGGTAGAGTCATTCTCAAAGACGGAAAGATCAAAGGTAATACCTGGGTTCTCGTCCTTAAGACATAAAATTTGATCCTTCCATCCAAACAGGAACGGCTCCCTGTTTCGGATAATGCTGCAAATCAGTATCCGCATTTGTCAAGCACCTTGGAAAGATTCTTGATATCAACTTCTTTAATGAAGTGGTTATTGCCAATGTAGAAAGAATTGGTATGCATCCGTTCACTATTGGGAAGAGGAATGACAGATTCATAGTCCTCCATGAAGGGCTGCCGGAGTAGATTGCCAACCAAGAACGGGCGCGTCTCAATACCGATCAACTGGAGAAACTTCTTGACTTCAGTGGCAATTGTTTCATCTGTGCAATGGAACGGTAGGGTCATGGCACTGTTGCCCTTTGCCTTCGGTAGGGTTTCAAACCAAGGACGCTTTAACATTTCCTTGCGGAACAACGCATAGTTCTTGGCACGCTGCTCGTTCCAGGTATCGAGCTTTTTCAGCTGAATGCGTCCCAGGACAGCGCCAGTTTCTACGTTGCGGAAGTTGTATCCCTTAGTTGGGAACAGGAAGGTTGGATCAACATCGGGGTATCGATCTTGAAGCTTAATTCGGTAGGACGGGATCATCTCCCGTGATAAACCGTGAGATCGCTTGGCACGCAATAGGTTGTAGAGCCCTTCATTCTTAACACACACCATGCCACCTTCAACGGTTGTCATGTGGTGACCAAAGTAGAAAGAAAAGGTTGAGCCAACGCCTGTGGTACCGACTTTGACTCCGCTCTTGATGTCACGCGCACCGTGGGATTCACAACAATCTTCGATGATCATTGCATTGGGCCATAGTTCTTTGACCCTTTGCATGTCATTGGAAATGCCAAGGACGTGCGTCAAGTAAACAACGTCTGGCTCCAGGCCTTTGGCAGAGAGTTGATTGGCCGATTCAACGGTGGGGCTGTAGGTTTCGTAATCGATGTCGTAGAAATAAACGTTGTGGTGCTGCTGGCAGAAGGTTGAGATGTTGGTTGCCCAGTTGATGGCTGGTGCAAAAATGGTCAGCTGTTCCTTCTCTGGGAAGTAGTATTCATGTACTGCATCAAGCAATAGGAAGTTGGCAACGGATCCGTTGGCTACATACAGAGAATGTGGTACGCCTTGCCATTGGCTCCATTCTTCTTCGAATTGACGGCACTCAGGACCGTTGGTGAATCGATCAGAGGTAAGAATAAATTTTGTCAGTGCCAGGCGCTCCTTCCAGCCAATCGTATTTTTCTGGAGGGGCCAATCAAATACCGCCGTATGCGACATGACTCAGTGATCTTTTTAATGGTTATACTTTAACCACGCAGATATTGCAAATGAAAAGAGCACTGATCACTGGAATCACTGGCCAAGATGGTTCCTATCTGGCGCGTAACCTGATCGATAATGGCTACAAAGTTTGTGGCGTCGTAAGAAACCACACCCAACCCAACCATCTTGAAAAAATTAAATGGGTTTTTGGTGGGCAAATCCCCAGGGATGTGACGGTTGAATATTCGGATCTAACTGATGCGCCTTCTTTGACCAGGGTTATTCAGGACTTTGCTCCTGATGAGGTATACAATTTGGCTGCCCAAAGCCATGTTGGCGTCAGCTTTAAGTCTCCCGTTAGTACTGCATCGGCTAACGCAATCGGTGTGATGAATGTCTTAGAGGCATGTCGTGCTGTAACCAAGTCGCCGAAGTTTTATCAGGCGTCAACCTCCGAGATGTTCGGGAAGGTGCAGTCGTTTCCTCAAAATGAAGAGACGGGTTTCTATCCCAGGAGTCCGTATGGGGTGGCCAAACTGTTTGGCTATTGGTTGACCGTTAATTATCGCGAGAGCTACGACCTGTTTGCCGCCAACGGGATCCTCTTTAACCATGAGAGCCCAATCCGGGGTGATAATTTTGTAACTAAGAAGATCACCAAGGGATTAGTTGGTGTCATGCGCCACAAAATCCCGGTGCTTGAGTTGGGAAATCTAGAGGCCAAACGAGACTGGGGCCACGCCAAAGACTATGTGGATGCCATGCGCCTAATCCTGCAGCAAGAAACGCCTAAGGATTATGTGATCGCAACGGGCATGCAGCATAGCGTTCGGCAATTCTGTGAGATTGCTGCGGACTATCTGAACCTTGGATTGGAATGGCGTGGTGAAGGCGTTGAGGAAACTGGTTTTAGTAAGACGCTAGATAAAACGATTATCAGTATTAACCCACAGTTCTATCGTCCGGCTGAAGTCGATACCCTCTTGGGTGATTGCACCAAGGCTTATGGGGAGTTGGGTTGGGAGCCTCACATCTCCTTTGAAGACATGGTCAAAGAGATGATCACCTACGATCTGGCAACCGTCTAAAGGTCAACACGCAGGTAAGGCTCCTGTTCTTCCAGGAGCTTTGCCTCAAAAGCATCCGCCTCTACAGTTTCAATATCGTCAAAGGCGACACCGTTTCTGCTGTTCTCTTCCAGGCGAATGAACGTTTTTACGTCAATGTCAGGATCACAGTAATAAAAACGGCTAATGTTACACACCATGCCAGGACCCAAAACCAGTTCACCTTAATGCAATTCCACAGAATCTGCATCAACACACTCATGCAGGACCACCAACCCTGGATAAAAAGCCGTGTTTTGGTTAACGGATCCAATGGGGGACCAGCTCAATCAGTGCTGTAATCAGCATAGCTGACAGAAGTGTCAGAACAATGCGCCCAAATTCAATCATCTTCAATAGCATTCAGTACAGCATATTCACCAAACGCCTCTAATGCAAACTTGTTGTACGCCAATGCCGCTTCTTTTTCGGTGTCAAAATGACCTAAATGATATTTTTTATTGTGTTTCCAGCCCTGCGCTGCCCATTTTGTACGCTTTTTAAAAACACCTTTCCATTTGCTTTGCGGTTCTTTTTTGTATTGTTTCTTTTTACCATTTGCAGCATTTTCAGATCTGGTTGCCTTTCGTAATAATTTTTTATTATCTTTGCTGCCATCATTAATTGAATGATCTATTTCATGATTGACGGGATCCTCTTTTGTTCTTAGCAAATAAATAAGCCTATGTACATAGTAATCTTTTCTTAAACACCTAACAACCCAGTAGCCGTGCGGTTTTAAAGAACCTGCTACAGAACCATTCCTGTTCTTAACTCCTGTTGAATTTTTCCAGCGCAGGCCACTTGGGGAAGTGGTGCACTCGTAAAAATAAAAACAAGCCTCTTCGTAGCTCATTAATTGTTTTTTGGCTTTCATATTCGCTAAAATAAAAACAATATATCAGGCCTGTATGACCTGCATCTGGGAAGATTCTCGCAAGACATGGCAGGAAAAGCTTGTAGATTTGAATAAAGGTCCTGCCAGGATAGCACTAAACGGTCGTAGGCATTACGTTACGCCGTTACCAACTGGACCTGCACCGTCCGTAACCACAATCATCAGCGAAACAGCTTCCGAAGCAAATAAACGGAAGCTTGAAATGTGGTCGAAAAATAATCCAGGTGTCAAAGAAGCTGCAGCAGAACGCGGTACGGCCATCCACTATGGAATGGAACAGTACCTTAAAGGAAATAAAAATCCAGAAATCAAAGAAGAATATGCGGACTTTTGGGCGGGGATGCCAAAGATCTTGGATCAGTTCCAGGAAGTTCTCTGGGCAGAGTCCCCTGTTCTGGATAAATTTGATTTTACTATTGGCGCTGATGACGTTGCTCGCGTCTGGGGTTGCGATGACGAAGGGCGTGCTTGGGCTGGTGCTCCTGATATTATTGCTGTTGCCAATAACAAACTAACGCTGGCGGACTTAAAGACCAGCGTTAAACCTTATAGTCGCAAATGGCCCAAAGATCTGGAAAAAGGATCGCCTGAATGGCGAGATCTTTTGGGGGGTCACATGAAATTTAAAAAGACCTGCAAACAACTCGCTGCTTACGATATAGCTATCGAACAGACCCTTGGCATGAAAGTACAACAGGCGGCAATCTTAGTATCGACGCCTGTTCGTACTCAAGTTTTTAAGATCTCCAGGCGATTCCTAGATTCGTTGCGAGAAGATTGGTGCAAGATCGTAGCTGAATACTATTCTCAAATTGAAAATTGTAATGTCTACGATCCTGATCTTATTTAAAAATCACATAAAAAGCCGACCTGGGTAACCAGGGTTACCGGCAATACCAATATTTGGGGTTGTACCTAAACCAATGCCAGGATTAAAGCCAGGTGTTGGCGCTGGAGTCGGCCTGGGAGTTGGGCCAGCGGTTTGTGGGGCTGGAGCAGTCGGTGCAACTGGTCGTTTTGCTTGACGAGGAGTTACAGCAGGCTTCCGAGAGGCTGGTTTTTGACGGGGAGAAGGAGCTGCTTTTGACGCCGTCTTTGCAGGTGCCTGTTTAGTCGGCCTGTTAGTTCCAGGGGCAACGGATTTTTGGGCAGGTGCTGCTGCTTGAGCTTTGGGTGCTGGCTTTGCGGCACGATTAGCTTGCTTTGGAGCTTGGGCCTTGGGTGCGGCTTTAGCAACTGGTCGATTTCCAGCTGCTCGGGCAGGGTTTGGACGCGATTTCATTTAGTGTAACTTCAAGACTAAATGTATAAAATAATTATATCGAAGCAAGGCTATGTTCTCTTCATTATTTAAAGATATCATTGATGCCTTAATTAAATGGTGGAAACGTATTTGGTTTGAGGCAAAACTAAAGGCCAGGCTTGATATGATCGAGTTGGATAATCGGATCCAGGCGGAGATTGAGCTTGAAAAACAAAACAAGCCAATCTACACAGAGCATCCGATTGATCCGGTGCTCCAAACAGGTGAATCGCAAAAACTGGGTGGAGCCATTCAACTGACAGCACCTTGGTACAAAGATGAGCAAACTAGAGAATCGGAAGCGGCATGCCTGGGATGTGGCCTGCCAGACAGCTGTGGTAACAAAAGAGGATGCTCTGCTGGTGTATCAGAGGCTAATGAAACAATTCGAAAAGATTGATCCTCTGGATAAGTCTAATGAGACTTACTAATTTCCAGAAACTCGTAATGGATCGTCTGGATTGGTCGCCGTAGGATAAAGAGACCGACAAGTCAAGCCCTCACCATGGACATCAACGTCTGTACAGGTGAGTGGATAAGTAGCCTCATGAGTCGCATGATGAGTGCGGCGGATGGGGACTGTTTTCTGCTTCCCACTGACATGCATCTTCACGCTTTTTGGCTATTGAAAGAGGCGAGTTTTGCGGATAAAAACTTTAAAGTAGAAGTTCGACCGAGCAACCAGGCATGACCAATACCAACCAGCAAGCTCTCAAGCCCGGTGAAATTCGGCTCGACTACATCCCCATCGATTGGCCCCTGACTCCTCTGGGTCCAAACAAAGATCCATACATTGCCGGATGGCAAAATAAACCACTTAGTCCGCAAGAGATAGAAAATGAAATGTTGTCGGGTCGCTGCAAAGCAGTTGGCCTGCTTGGTGGCCCGGTCTACAACCACCCCTATGGTTTGATCTGGGTTGATGTCGATGGACCAACCGTCTACGCACTCATTGAGTCGCTGTCGGAACTACCGTTTGATGAGGCACTGCCGGACACGCTGACCATCCTTAGTGGTAAAGAGGGTCGAGAGCGGAAATTGTATCGCCTTTCCCGCGATCAACACAAACATCTCGTTCGTAATAAATACACCTGGCACGCGGAAGGAGAAAAGGAAAAACTAGAAATCCTCTGGAAGCGGCACCAAGGGGTGCTGATGGGACTCCATCCAGAAACGGAAGGATACTTCACGGCTTCTGACCAGGGGTTTGAGTGGATCCAGGAACTGCCTGAGTTTCCGGATTGGCTGCTGAATGCCATCATTCAAAAGAATGTCAAACAGGGTGTTCCCGCCAAGGAAACCACCCGCATCATCGGCCCATCCTTTGCCATCAACGCTGAAGTCTCCTTGGAAAGGGATATGCAGTTGGCACTGGAGGCAATGTGGGGTATGCCACCAGAAGCAACAGATGATTACGACATCTGGATCATGGTCGGGCAATCGCTCCATTCCTTGGATGAATCACTGCTCGATCAATGGGATGAATGGTCACGTCAGTCGGATAAATACCAAGAAGGTGAATGCCACAGGCGCTGGCGTTCCTTCTCCAAAGGTGGTGGCCGTGGCATCGGCTCCCTCGTCCATGTCGCCAAGGAGAACGGTTGGGAACCTTCTCAAAACCACAAATCAATGAATGTAGATGATGCCATGCTCGATCACGTTGCAAAACTATTAACAGAATTAGAAGAAGACTTGGGTTTGACTTCCGTAGAAAGTGCGGATACTGAAGAGCAGCCTGTAATTCAAGGCGGATGGAAAGTTAAGGCGGCAAGGGGTCGTAACGGCAAAGAACAAAAAACACGCAATCCATCCTCTGATGTCATTGCTGGAATCTTGCTGCAGGATTACCAGGGGAATCTGCGCTACAGCCAATCGCATGGCGCATTCTTCATGTATCAATATCAACGCAAGGGGCTGTGGTCGCAACTATCGGAATACGAAGTCAAGGGCGACATCAAAGGACGTCTGGATTCCATCAAGGATGGTTTGCTGCACAGTGGTTACTCCATGAATCTCATCTCCGACTTAATGGAGCAATTGAGGATTTCAACTATTTTTGATGATTGGTATGAAGGTAATGAATACCTGTTGTTTACCAACGGCATCTTGAATGTTGAGACCAGGGAGTTGATGCCATTCAATCGGGAATTGCATATTACCCAGCAACTTCCGTACGAATATGACCCGTATGCAAACTGTGAGCCCATTATTAAATGGCTGAAGTCCACACAGAATGACAGCTGGGGTCGCGTCCAGGTGTTGAGGGCTTGGTTGCGGGCGGTACTGCTAAGCCATTCTGATATTCAGAAGTTTGTTGAGATTGTTGGACCGGGTAAGTCTGGTAAGTCCACCTACAGCAACCTTGCCCATGCGCTGGTGGGTGACGACAATGCCATGATCTCCTCGTTGGAGCATCTGGAAAAAAACCGATTTGAAACCGCTAACCTCTATAAGAAAAAACTTCTGCTCTTTAATGATGTGGAACGTTATGGTGGTTCGGTCTCGGTGCTAAAAGCAATCACCGGTCGTGACCTGATCCGTAATGAACGCAAGTTCCAGGCTGGGAGCCAGAAGCCGTTTAAGTTCAATGGTCTGGTCATGATCACGGCCAACGAACCCATCCAAACCACCGACCCGACTTCTGGTTTAGCACGTCGTCGTCTCACCATTCCATTCGATAAACCGTTCACTGGTAGTTCTGCTGAGCAACGCACCCTCATTGATATGGATGACCACGGTCGTCCCTTTGGTGAATTTGCTGCTCTGTTGCCAGGACTGGTGAACTGGGTGTTGGATATGACGGAAGCTGAGATGCGGGAATACCTGATGGAGACCAATGAAAAGGTTGACTTCTTTGCCAAGCATCACAAGGAACAGATCCTGAAATCCAACCAGATCTTGGATTGGATGCAACACTGTGTTGTCTTTGATCCAGGTATTTCATCTCCGGTGGGTCTGGCTAAACACGCACCTGGTGGTGTCTCGAACCTATACATCAACTGGGATAAGTGGTTGTATGCCAGCTACTGTGAGTTTTCCCGTGGCTCCAACAGCAACATCCTGGGTCGCAGCCGTTTTGAATCCCTGTTGATGGACGTGTGTGTTCACCAGCTGAAGCTGAATGTCTATCAGTTCAAGAACAGTCGTGGCATGCGTGTGGTCAACATCGCACTGCGGGCATCCAGCCCGAAGTATGAACAGTATCCATCCCTGGTTGAAGTGGGTTTGAACAAAGAAGAATGGCGGACGTTCTATGGGGATGTGATTGATAAAGCATCCAATGCGACAATGGAAGAGGTAGCAAACGAACTGTGAGCAACGGGCGGCACCTGATTCTTGATCTCTATGAGTGTGATCAAGAACTCCTCGACGATTACGATGAGCTTGAGCGGCTACTGCAAGTAGCGCTCAATATGGCGGGTGCTAACATCCTGCGAGTTTTTGGCGAGAAGTTTCAGCCGCAAGGGGTAACACTTCTGGCTTTGTTGGCAGAATCACACGCATCTATTCATACATGGCCCTGTGAAGGCTATGCAGCTATTGATCTCTACACCTGTGGAGATACGACCAACACCCACAAGGCAGCAGAATTTCTCAAGATGAAATTAAAAGCGAAACAATCTGAGGAAAAAGAGCTTGTTCGTTCTATAACTCCTCAATAATTCGTATACTATTTTCAGTCAATAACTAATTAAATGGCTGAAAATAAACCCAAATTACTGTGGGTAGGTGACATTGTTGCAACCACTGGCTTTGCGCGTGTTACCGAAAATGTACTGAGCCGACTAAAAGATCGGTATGAAATTCATGTGCTGGGCTGCAATTGGCACGGAGATTACACACCTCTGCAAAAGGAGTACTTCATGTACCCTGCCGCCAATATGTACCAAAACCAGCCCTTTGGTGAATCTCGGATTCGCGAGGTAACTGAACGTATTCGGCCCGATGTGATCTTCACAATCAACGATTGTTGGATTATCAACAACCAGTGGAATCAAATCAAAGACCTTAAGGCGGAAATTGGATTTAAATTTGTGGGCTACTACCCCATGGACTCCTATGGGTGGTATGGCTGCCTAACTGAGACCATGCAC
>Ga0315906_10002452_pt1 | contig 25891 bp, 37 predicted proteins | sample LakEriMetagenome_4_FD_203526 | JGI IMG/M metagenome (GOLD analysis project Ga0315906, IMG submission 203526) | Freshwater fungal communities from buoy surface, Lake Erie, Ohio, United States - Buoy 2 MA122 | ecosystem: Environmental > Aquatic > Freshwater > Lake > Lake biofilm | place: USA...
GTATCAGGCAACATGAAATTTACAGCGGACTTTGGCGAGAGCAGTACTATACACACCACACAAGAATCAGAAGATAATTCATAATGCAATAAACAACGGAACTGAAAAATACTATGTTATTAATATAGGTAGACAGTTTGGTAAAACATTATTGGCATTGAATCAGATGTTATTTTGGGCTTTAAATAATAAAGGCTCTAAGATAGCATGGGTAAGTCCTGTTTATAAACAATCAAAGAAAGTATTTGAGGAAACCTTTAAAGCATTTGCTAAACGAATGGAGATATACCGAAAGGTTAACCAATCCGAGTTAATTATAGAATACATCACAGGCTCAACCATTCAATTTTTTTCAGCGGAACGATACGATAACATTCGAGGATTTACATTCGATTACCTGGTATGTGATGAGTTTGCATTCATGGATGAGAAAGCATGGACCGAGGTCCTACGTGCTACGGTCCTGGTAAAAGGTAAAAAGGTACTTTTAATTTCAACCCCAAAAGGTAAGAACCATTTTTACAAGATGCATCAACTTGAAGGCATAAACGAACAATACAAAGCGTTTACCATGACTTCTTACGACAATCCAATGATTAACCCATCCGAGATAGACGATGCTAAATTAACGCTACCTGAAATGATATTTAGGCAGGAATACCTTGCTGAGTTTATTGATGGTTCTGCAATGCTATTTAATAACCGACAACTATCGGATAACAAACCACATGGAAAGTCTTTTGCAGGGATTGACTTAGGTAGGGCAGATGACTATTCGGTACTATCTATATTCAACGAGAATGGCGAACAATACTACATTGAAAGGTGGAGGCATAGCGACTGGTCAACAATAGTAACTAATATCGCAAATGGTTTAAGGACAAATAATGTCCACACAGCATTAGTTGAGGTTAATTCAATCGGTGACGTAATCTTTGAAATGCTACAAAAGGAATGTTCAAGCTATTGTACTATTGAACCATTTGTAACAACTAATCAAAGCAAAAAAGAAATAGTTGAAAGTTTAATAGTTGCCAACCAAAACAAAGAGGTTAAATTCTTAAACGTGGATTGGTTAGATAAGGAACTTGAAATGTTTACCTATGAATATAATCCAAAGAATAGAGTGATTAAATATTCAGCAACAAGTGGATTCCATGACGATGGCGTAATGGCTTCGTGCTTAAGTTTTCATGCTTACAATAAATATAAAACAGGTCGATACACAATACTTTAAAAAGGTACTTACTTATGATGAAAATTAGAATACCAAATAGTTGGAAAGATATTAGAGTTGATAAATTCCCATTGATTTATGATATAGTTAGGGATAGTGATATTGATGAAAACGAACGTAACTATAGGGTGCTTTCAATATTAGCTGATGTAAATTTAAGCGATATTAAGAAAATCAAACTATCTGAATTAAAGAAACTTATAGATAGTATTCAGTATATATTTAAGTTTGAGTTTCCAAAACATAAACAAACCTTTAAGCATAATAAAATACATTATAAAATAAATTACGATGTAACTCAATTAAATGCCGAAGACTTTATAACACTAAGTAAGCTAACTGAAAACGAAGATACTATTATAAATAACTTACCTCAGATAGTAGCGGTATTTGTTAAACCATTTAAATATAAGTGGTTTAAAAAGATAGAATTAGAAATGGATTACAATGAAATAGTATCTAAGTTAAAAGATGTTGACATTGGAACCATTTACCCTATTGCAGTTTTTTTTTGTCAAATTACAGACAGCTTGTTGGACAATATAGAGGATTATTTGGAAAGCCAGTCAGCAGAAGTGATGAAGATACTGAACCAGGAACTGACGAGCGAACTGAAGAGCAGAAACATACAGACTACTGGGGATGGTACGTAACATTAGATTTAGTATCAAAAGAGGATAGAACAAAATGGGATTTTTATTTAAAGATGAATGTAATAGCGTTTTTAAATTATTTAAGTTATTTAAAAGATAAAAACAAATGGCAAAGCTCTCAGCAAAACAATTAAGGGAACTTGATGAACTTCATGATGAAATTTTAAATCAAGTTGATGTTGTAAGCAGTAAAGATAAACTTGATATTGTTTTAGATCAGTTTATAAAGAAACTTAAAAGTAATTTAAAAAAGGATGGTAATAATGCAAGCGGAAAACTAAGCGCATCCATAGCACCATTACCTGCAAAGATAGGCGAGGGGATAATAACCTATTCAATAGAAATGGAGGACTATTGGAAAGATGTTGATGAGGGTACAAAACCGATAGGTTACACAAAAGAAAATAGAAAAAAGTTACAACCTAAGATTTATGAGTGGATTCAAAATAAACCACAATTACAGGCACAGGTTGAAGCAAGTAAAAGGCGTTCACTTAGTTACGCAATAGCAACTAATATATTAAGACGAGGTACAATAAAAAGATTCAATTATAATGGTTCAAGATTTTTAAGTAGAGAAATTGAAACGTTTGAAAACAATTTAATTAAAGCATTTGAATAATGGCATTAACTATATATAATACACCATACAGCTACGCACCGGCATATAATCAAATGGTGTTTACTTTAAGCAGTACAAACATAGCACAACCTAATTTTAGGTACATTGCTGATGTTTACATGAATGGCAGTAGTACATATACACGATTACAATGCGCACCGAATCCAACAAACACAAGCGGTGTTTTTGATATTAGTGGCATAGTTCAAAATTCATTAAGTAGGGATGCCGAAGACAACACAACAACATTTAAACAATGCGGAAACTCTATTGCATCATATGTTGTTCAATTTGGTGAACAATACGGAGCGAGTAGTGGAATAACTAATTATCCTAATTTAACAAGCTCAAGTGGTTATGGTTATAATGGAGTGTTTGAGCCTTTGATGTTTTTAGATTATACAGTTAATAAGTATGTATTGCAAAATACTTCAAGTCAATTCTTAACTGATAGACCAACTTTTGAAACAAGGTCAGGTGAAAAGATTATTTTAGGATTTATGACTGATGCTGTTAATGAAGCATATAATTTAGAGATAAAAACTTTTTATGACGATGGCACTATATTTAATACAGTAAGAATACAAAACCCTTACACAGCATTAAGTAATAGAGCAGACAGAAGCATAAACGTTCAAGTTGATTATGATTGGTTAGATACTTTAAGTGATAGTGATTTATCTTTTGGGACTACACCAATCTTTCCTGCAACTTATGAATATTATTTTGTTACGATTAAAAACAGTTCAAATCAAACAGTAAGTGAAACAATAACTATTTACCCTGGTGAAGATATTTGCAGTAAGTATACACCGATACGTTTTAAGTTTATGAATAACTATGGTAAGTATGATTATTACACGTTTACAGGTGCCACATCAAAAAACACAATGATAAAACGTAACACCTTTAAAAGTAATCCTAACCAATGGAGCGGAGTTAATTATAACTATGCTACAACGAGCAGGGGGTTAAGCCAATACGAAACTATACTTGACGATACGATTACAATTAATAGTGATTGGATAACCGAAGCCGAATCTATTTGGTTGGAGCAGTTAGTTACAAGCCCTGATGTTTATATTTACGATGGTAGTGATTTAGTTTCTGTTAACATAACAGAAAGCGCATATCAAACGAGATATGAGGCAAGTCAGCAGTTATTCAATTTAGTTATTTCATTTACTTATTCACAAAACCGTAAAAGACAAAGAAGATGATTTTAACACAGATATACATTAACAACGAAGAGATTGATTTAAAAGACGATGTTAGCATTCCTATTAACTTTGACATTGCGGATATACGAGAACCCCAGAAAAAAGGCACTACATGGAGTAAGACTGTTATATTACCTGGCTCTTCGTTTAACAATAATCTATTTTCAAATATATGGAATGTTAATGCAGTTGTGGATAGTTCAGGCACTACTAACTTTAATCCGAATTTTAATCCGAACTTAAAAGCGAAAGCCGAGATATATTATAACAACGCTTTACAGATGAGTGGCATTTGTCAGTTGTTGAATGTTAATGTTACTGATAAATACGAAATAACCTATGAAGTTGCTTTCTTTGGGGAACTACAAAACATCTATCAATTCTTTACTAATAAGTATTTAAGAGAAATAGACTTAAGCCAATACGACCATACATACACTTTACATAATCAGTATTTAAGCTGGCTTCGTGATTTTGGCGATGGCTATGTTTATCCGCATTTAGATTACGGTTATTCAGTTAACAGTCAATTCAGAGTTGAACATATATTCCCTGCTATTTATATAAAGACTATTATTGATAAAATGTTTAGTCAGGCTGGCTATTCTTATCAATCTAATTTCTTTAATAGCGAAATGTTTAAGCATTTAATCTTACCTTATTCAGGCGCATCCACATTAAAGGTAACAGCGGAACAAGTAAGGGAGCGAACAATGCGAGCAAGTAAGGTTTCAACTGTTAGCGTATTAAATGATTTAGTTGCACCATTAACAAGTAATGTAAGTTTCACAGATAAAACAACACCCCCTAATTTTGATGGGGGGAATCATTGGTATGATATTAATGGCGGTGCGGACTATAATACATTCGTAGTACCAAAAGCAGGAACATATACAATAACAGCTTTTATAAAAGCTAATATAACACATCAACCAAGTACAGCGACTGCCGAGCTATCTTCATTCAATAGGCATGTAGGCGAAATGGGTATTTATAAAAACACTACTCAAATGATAGCCGGTCGTAATTGTTGGATGAAAAAATTACCTGCAAACGTTGACATGGATGATTCGTTTAATTTTACAGCAGGAACCATAACTACATTAACAAGTGGCGCAACAAGTTTAACAAGCGAGGGTACTTTTTCAGTAACTACTTTTTTAAACGCAAATGATATACTTCAATTTAAGTATAATGAAAATACAGGAGCATTTAATTTAATAGGCAATCCGCTTGTTAATAGTATTTATCAAAGCGGTGGAACCTATCAAGCTCATAATACTACTTCTAATTTTAAGATGAACTTTTTAGCTGATAGTTACTTTGCGGTAGCATTGGCAGATACTAACTTACAAGAAGGTGACGACTTAGAATTAAACAATGTATTACCTGACAAAGTATTGCAAAGTGATTTTTTCAATTCAATAGTTAAGATGTTTAATTTGTTTGTTGAAATAGATAAAACAAATGCTAACAACTTAATCATTGAGCCACGCCCAACTTTTTATAGTAGTGGTGTTACAAGGGACTGGTCGCAGAAACTTGACTACTCAAAAGAAACAAAGATAATACCGATGGGTGAGTTAAATAATAAGACTTACTTGTTTACATATAAAGGTGATACTGATTACTTTAATAACCTATATACAACACGATATAATGAAGTTTACGGTCAACAAAGATACGATATACAAAATGATTTCTTAAAAGGCGAAGTTAAAACAGAAGTTATATTTAGTCCGACACCTTTGGTTAACACAATAGGTCATGATAGGGTAATATCTAAAATTTATGGAGTTGATACCAACGGACAAATAAAACCAACGAACTCAAATATTAGGATTCTTTATTATGGAGGGTTAAAAAATACAGCTTTTCAATGGTCGCATATTGCAAGTAGCGGAACTACATTAAGGACTAACTATGCTTATGCCGGGCATTTAGACGATGTTGATTCACCAACTTTTGATTTGTCATTTGGAGTGCCAAGAGAAGTAAATTATAATCCTACGAGGTACACCGCTAATAATCTATACAATAAATATTGGAGAGACTACATTGAACAGATAGCGGACAAAGATTCTAAATTATTTGTAGGTTACTTTTACCTGAATGAGTTTGACGTTCAAAGTTTAGATTTTAGGGATTCATTCTTTTTTGAAAATGAAGTTTGGAGACTTAATAAGATTATTGATTATGATAGGATAAACAACCAAACTACCAAATGTGAGTTTATAAAACTTAAAACATTGCCACCTTACGAAGATGATAATGGGATTGATATTAACGGAGGTTATGAGGAAATTGATAGTATTAATATTGCACCAACTTCAAGAATAGCAACTACTTACAATAATAACCAAGTAGCAGATGGAGCATTGGTAAGTGGGTTTAATAACTTAGTTAGTTCGGGCAAAGGTGTAATTGTAACAGGAAACAATAACATAGTAGGAGACGGTGCAAGTAATATTTCAATAACAAGTTCAACTGGTGTGACTGTATTGGCAGGTATTTCAAATGTATCTGTAACCAATAGTAGCGGACTTACAATAGGTGAATCAAATATTAGTTACAATAATGGAATAAAGAGTTATAATAATATAACTTATAAAAAATACATTGCTTTATTAAAACAAACAGGAACCAACGCACCAACAGCGACTATAATTGAAAATACATTAACAGATTTAATTGCATGGACTTATAATGGAGTTGGTAATTATACAGGAACATTAACAAGCGAGTTTACACAATATAAAACTTTAATATTCCATAATAACACAGCTCAAGGCTTTACATACGTTAACTGGCAAAATGAAGATGAAATAGACGTTGAAACATGGGATACTACAGGAGCAAGCGCAAATGGTCAGTTAGATTACATGACAATAGAAATTAGAGTTTATAACTAAAAAGGTACTTAATGAATGAATTAATAAATAAAATTGCAAATGATTTTAAGCAAGGTTTTAAAATCGCAAACTTAGTAGCTACTATGTATAGCAAAGGTATTTTAAATGATTTAAACAAATTAAATGGCAACAAAAAAAGTAGTAATAGAAGTTGATATAGATGCAACAGGTGCTGTAAAGGGAGTTGGTGAAGTTGAAAAGAAAGTTGAGAAAGTAGCAACAACTGCTAAGGATAGCGGTGAAAAAGCAGGTAAATCATTTAAAGAAATGGCTGGCAATATGGCTAAGTCATTAGGGATTATTGGTTTAATTGCTGGTGCTATTAATCTTATTAAAGATGCCTTTATGAGTAATCAAAAGGTAATGGATGTCTTTAATACTGTAATGGGAACTATTTCAACTGTTATTAGAGACTTCTTTAATTTTATATTTGATAATGCTGGTAAGGTAGTTGACTTTTTTAAAGAGATATTTGAAAATCCTGGTGAATCAATAAAAAAATTAGGAGACTTAATTAAAGAAAATTTAATAGAACGTTTTAATAGTTTACTCGATACGTTTGGATATTTAGGTGAAGCGTTAAGTAAATTATTTAGCGGTGATTTTTCAGGCGCATGGGATTCAGTTAAGAAAGCAGGAATAGAATCTATTGATATAATTACAGGTGTTAATAATACAGTTGATAGAACAGTTGAGGCTGTAAATAAAGCAGTAGATGCAGTAGGTAATTATGTAGAAAAAATATATGATCAAAATAAAGCATTAGTTGAAGCACAAAACCAAGCTAAGTTAGCAGCGGCACAACAAGCTAAGTTAGCTGAGCAATATGATAGAGATGCTGAATTATTAAGACAAACAAGAGATGAAGAGCGTAATTCAATTCAAGATAGAATAAATGCAAATAATACTTTAAATGATACATTAAATAAACAAGAAGATGCCATGTTGGCTAATGCAAATGCTCAAATATTAGCTGCTAAACTTGCTTATAATTTAAATAAAACAATAGATAATAAAGTAGCATTATTAAGTGCAGAAGCAAATAAAGAGGGTGTATTAGCAAAAATAGCAGGTTTACGTTCAGAACAAAAAATGAACGACTTAGCACTCAATAAAGAATATAATGAGATGTTAAAGGCGCAATCACAGGCTACTGCAGAATTAAATGTTAATAGTACAAAGTTTGCTGCTGACCAAATAAAAAATGAAATAGAAAGAATAAAGGCACAACGCCAAGCATTAGAAGCTGAATCAACAATACAGTTAGAGCGTTTAAAATTATTAATAGATAGTTATAATAAAGGAACACAGGCGAGGGTTGATGCTGAAAACGAATACGCAGCAAAGAAGCAAGAGATAGAACAAAACCTTGCTTTAAAAGATAGAGAATTACGAGAAGCTGAATTAAACAGACTAAATGAAATTACTCAAATTAGAATTGGTTTAATACAAGGAGCAGAGCAACAAGCATTAGCACAATTAGAGTTTGAATATGAGCAAAAGTTTAGATTAGCGCAAGGCGATGCGGATAAAATAGTAGCATTAGAAGATGAAAAACAAAAAAAGCTAAAAGCAATAAAGCACACAGCATTAATGGCTGAAATGCAAATGGCATCTGATGGCTTAAACGCATTAATGGCTTTAAACGATGCTTTACCAAAAAAGACTGAACAACAAGCGAGACGTAGCTTTCAAATAAATAAGGCTTTACAATTAGCACAAGCAACTATGAGTGGAGTTCAATCAGTAATGGCAGTAATGGCTGACCCTACCTTAGTAGGACCAACAAGATATATAGCGGCAGCAATAGCAGGAGTAACAGCAGTTGCATCAATAGCAAAGATAGCAAGTACAAAGTTTGAAAGCGGTGCAAGTGGAGGAGGTACACCATTAGAAGCTAACTTAGGTTCTTTTTCACAGGGTGGCGGTGGAGGAATGGCACCAGGGTTGACAGCGCAAAATAATGTAACACAACTTAATCCTGACGGAACTATAGCCGGTCAAGGTCAACAACAACCTGCACCAATTAAAGCATACGTTGTAGAAAGTGAAAGTAGAGCAGTAACAGATAGAGTTAATAAATTAAGTAACCAATCAAAAATAGGATAATGGAATTACCAGTTTACAAATTAGTAATAGATGAAAGCGATGAATTAGGAGTTGAATACATCGCACTTGTTGATAAACCAGCCATAGAGAAAAACTGGTTTGCGTTTAAAGAGCAGTCATTTGAAAGTTATACTGACTACCCAAAACAAGCGAGTGAAAATGCAAAGATAGCTTTAAGATGGGCAGAAGAAAACGGATGGGGTGATTGTGGGACTCCCGTTGGAAAAATTAGAGCAAATCAATTAGCAAATGGCGAAGCTATAAGCAGAGATACAATTGCACGAATGGCAGGATTTGAAAGGCATAGACAAAACTCGCAAAAAGAGTTAGGAGATGGCTGTGGTCGTTTAATGTGGTTAGCATGGGGTGGAGACGAAGGTATTGAATGGGCGCAACGTAAATTAGAACAGATTGATAGAGAAGAAATGGTTGTCAATCCACGTGCAAATGAAAGCAAAGAAGAATTTATAAATAGATGTATTGGAATTGAAATAGAAGCAGGAAAAGATGCTGACCAGGCTACAGCAATATGTTATTCAAAGTGGGAAAATAAATCAATGAGTTCACAATTTAAATTCTTTGCTGATAAAGAAAAAAGAATGATTAGTGGAGCTTTAATGATATCCGATTTACCTATTTATCGCAAAGATGAAATGGGTGAGTACTATGTAGTATTTGACAAAGAGCAAATTGAAAAGATTGCACAACGATTCTTCAAAAAAGGATATACCCATAACGTTAATATGATGCATGATAGTGAAAGACAAGTTAATGGTGTTTACATGGTTGAATCTTTTATCATTGATAAAACACGTGGCATTAGAACACCTGAAGGTTATCCAACATTAACAGAGGGTTCATGGTTCGGTACGTTTAAAGTAGATAACAATGAGGTTTGGAATGACTTTGTAAAGACGGGAGTGTTTAAAGGATTTTCAGTTGAGGGTGCATTTGCACATCGAAAGTTACAGAATATAGAACAAAGCGAAGTAGAAAAAATAGCAGACCGTATTCAGTCATTAAGAGAAAAAATTAAAAAAATATTATAATAAGGTACTTAATTAAAAAGCAAACAAAATGGAAAACAAAAAGCAATCATTTAAAGAAGTGTTTTCAGATATGAAAGACTTGTTTAAGGATATTTTCAAAGATGAAATCGCAAATCAAAAGTTTGCAGATTACAAAGCAAAAGACGGTAGCATATTAAGAACAGATACAGAAGAAATTGCTGTAGGTTCTAAACTGCAAGTTATCACACCCGATGGTGTTATGGATGTGCCAGCAGAAGTTACTGAAATGGTTATCATGGTAAATGAAATGCCAATGAAGATTTACATTGAAAACGGAATTGTAAAAGGCATCGAACCTGAAGAAGTTGAAGAAGCACCAGTAATGGAAGAAATGGCATCTAATAATAACCAAGAGTTTGAGGCAAAGTTTGCTGAATTAAACGAGCGTTTATCAAAATTAGAAGCTGCATTAGGTTTAGCAAATCAATCATTAGAAGCTGCTAACACTACTATCAATACACAAAACGATTTAAATAAAAAGTTGTTTAGTTTAATTGAGAAAGTTGCGGATGCTCCAAGTGTTGCACCATTAAGTGAAGCAAAAAACAATAGTAAGAAACCTCTATCAAGTTTAGAAGAGTTTAGAAAAAAAGTATATAATTATTAACAATAAAAACAAAAAACAAAAATCATGGCATTTTCATTTGATTCAATGACAGCTTATGTTGAAGAAAACAGAGCTGACCTCATCACCAAAGCAATCTTAGGTGGTGTAACCTTAGGAAAAGGTGTAGACATTCGTACAGGAATTAAGTCTACAGAAAAAATCCCTGTATTAGAAAGTACAGTACCATTCCAAGCAGAAGCATGTAGCTTTACAACTTCAGGAACTACAACTTTCAGTCAGGTATCTATTGCAACTGTAGGAATTAATTTTGCAGAGCAGTTTTGTTTAAAAGACTTAAACACTTACTACACTCAAAAGTATTTACCAGCGGGAGCAAACAATGACTCTTTATCTATTGCACAAAACATTATCGACAGAAAATTAGCACAAGTTGCTAAGAATGTTGAGCAAATGATTTGGCAAGGTAAAACAACTTACACTAACTCAACTGTATTAAAGCAGATGAATGGTTGGTTATCTACAATTGATACAGCAGGAACTGCTGTAGCTGCAACTACTTCTACTTTAAACTCAACAAATGTATTAACTATATTTGATGATGTTTATGCAAAAGTACCAGCTGCTGCAATTGCAAACGAGCCTATCGTTGCATTCTGTGGTTATGATACTTTCAGAATTTTAGCTGCTAAGATTACATCAACTTTTGGCATCTATGGTTCTCAGTACACTACTGATAACGTATGGAACAATTGGGAGTTAATGTATCCAGGTACTAACATGAAAGTTGTTGCAGTACCAGGTATGAATAACGATAATGCAGTTGATACAGGTTCATTACCTACAGCAGTTAAAAATCGTATCATTGCTACTTATGCATCTAACTTAGTTTTCGGTACTGACTTACAATCAGACTTAGAAAATATCGAAGCATGGTATTCAAAAGACGATAGAGTTTGGAGATTGTTTGGTGCTTTCAGAGCAGGTGTTGCTGTGAAATTTATCGATCACGTAGTACAATACACTAACGCTTAATTATTAACTAAGGGAGTGTAACAACTCCCTTTTAAAATTTAAAACAAATGGCTTGTAATATAATAGAAGGGTTAACATTAGATTGCAGACAAGGTGCTGGCGGTCTAAAAAAATTATACTTAACTGAGTTTGCAAATGTTTCAGCAATTACTCAATCGAGTGGAACTGTTACAGCTATCACTATGGCAGCAGGAAAAAAGTTTTGGACTGTTGAACTTGAACTTGAAGACGGGCAATTTACAGAAGATGCAACTGTATCTGTAGAGAATGGAACTACATTTTATGCTCAAACAGTTACATTTAGCGTTTATAAAATGACTGCTAAAAATCGTAATATTGTACGTTTATTAACTCAAAATAGATTAATGGTTATTGTTCAGGATGCGGATGATGTTTATCATTTAGCAGGTGAAACAAGAGCTATGCATCTTACAGCTTCAGCTTCAACAACTGGCAAAGCAAGTGGTGATAAAAATGGCTATAACATTACTTTAACAGGAAAAGAACCTTTACCTGCTAACAAAGTAAGTTCAGGTATTATAGCAGGTTTGCTATAAGTTAAACAATAGTTTATTAAGAGCTGGCCTGTAAGCCGGCTTTTTTTATTTTATTTTATTAAATTTGGTACTTAAATACAAATGCAAATAATAAACAAAGGCACTAACAACATTTTAGTATTTACGTTATCTGAAAAGGTAACATTAAGCAATCCTTATTATTTATTTTCATTCAAACACCAAGTAGAACTTAATCCTATTAACTTTATAGTTGCAGATAGTTCTGTTTATCCTGACCGATATAATAAGTTTTTAATTACTGAAACAACTGGAGTTACTAACTTAACAAGCGGAGTAGTAAGTTTAGCAGAAACAGGATTTTATGAATATACTATTTATGAGCAAACAAGCTCAAGTAATTTGAATCCAAGTTTAGCAAGTGGTGTTTTAGAAATAGGAATGGTAAAAGTAAATAGCGACAAACCTGTTTACACAGAATATGACAATGAGCCAAAAACAATAATCACGTATGGACAATAGTAATTTATATGAAGTTATAAATCTGAAATTACAGGCACATAAAACACCTGTATTTAAAGAGGAAAAATCAAAGGAGTGGATTATTTATGGAGCAGATAAAGAGGGAGGATATTACAATAATTACCCAGCTTACTTGCTTTATTTGTATAATAGAAGCTCTAAGCATAATGCTTTTATAAATGGTAAGGTTTTATACATTTGCGGAGCTGGTGTTGGGTTTGATTCAGAGGGATTGACTTTGCAGGATATTGCAATGGCAAATGACTTTATAAATAAAGAGAATAGCAACTTTGATACGTTAAAAGATATAGTTAAAAAATGTGTATTAGATAAAAAACTATTTGGAGGTTATTACTTAGAAATCATTTGGAATAAGGCAGGAACTTCATTTGAAACATTACATTTTCCTTACAACAATTTACGCAAGGCAAAAGATGCTGAAGGTTATTGGTATTCAAAAGACTGGTCTAAACAAAAGCAAAGTAAAGAGGAAACAGGACTTGAATACATAGATTTATTTGATCCTGAAAAACCAAGTGCAAGACAAATATTTGTTTCAAAAGAATATAGACCTGACTTAGATGCTTATCCATTACCTGACTATGTAGCTTCAACTGTTTATGCGGAGGTTGATGTTGAGTTATCTAATTACAGATTGAACGCAATTAAAAGCGGTTTCAATGCAGGAACTATTTTAAACTTTGCTAATGGTAGACCAACTCAAGAAGAAAGAGAAACGATTGAAAGCAAACTAAAAGAAAAGTTTACATCAACTGATAGAGCTAACAGCTTATTAATTACTTTTAGTCAAAGCGAAAGTAGTAAACCAACAATAGAACATTTAACACCTCAAAACGTAGATGAACAATTGAATGGTCTTAATGACCAAGTTATTCAAGAATTAATTATAGGGCATCACATTCCTAATCCAATGTTAGTTGGTATTAAAACTGCAGGGGAGTTAGGAACTAAGGATCAGATTAACGATAGTTATGAGTTATATAAAAATACTTATATAATCCCTAACCAAAAAGAAATCGAAAGAGACTTTAACTACTTACTTAAATTAAAAGGATTTTCTAATCGTATTTACTTAAAAGAGTTAGACCCTATTGAAGAGCAGTTACCTATTGAAGAAAAAATAAAGGTAATGACTCAAAATGAAGTACGTGAAATGTACGGATTGCCACCGATTGAAGAAGAAGTTAAGCCAGTTGTATCACGTGCAGTACATCACTTTGAAGAGCATGATTGTGAACAATGCTTTACAAGTAATGAAAGCGAAGTTGATGAAATTATAGACATATTCAGGATGCATGGCGAAGATGCTGATAAATATGAAATAGTTGATAAACGATTTATGTTTGGAGCACAAAGCATTGATTCAGTATTTGAACATGAAGTAAAAAATTATTCATTTGATATATTAGAGGGAGATGTTAAAACGTTATATCGTTCAATATTAGAGCTTTTAACGAAAGATAGTTTAATAGAGAATAAAACTATTGCCGATACATTAAGAGTGTCTGAAAAAAGAGTTAATACAGCAATAGAGAAATTGATTGAAGATGGTGCTATTGAGACTAAGGTAAAAGAAAGCGGTGGACTTAAAAAGGCAATAAGAGTACCGACTGAAGAAGCTAAAAATGTTTTAAGAAAACAAGGTAGTAATGTAGATAACGTAAAGATTATGTACACATACGAACCAAGACCAGGACTTAAACCTTTGATTAAAACTTCAAGAGAATTTTGTGTTAAGTTAATTAACCAAAAGAAAATATATACACGTGCGCAAATAGAACAAATATCAGGAATAGTTGGTTGGGATGTTTGGGCAGAGCGTGGCGGTTATTGGAGAAGAAAAGGAACAGATGTTGTAACTCCGTTCTGCAGACATATTTGGGTTCAAAATGTAGTAAGAATAAAAAAATAAAACATGGCAACAGTATTATTAGTAACAGCAACATACATTAAGGATTACACTTTTGTTGATCCTAATGTAGATGAAAAATATATTAGAATAGCTATTGAAGAAGCTCAAAAGATTCATATTAGAAATTTTATAGGCAGTGGTTTATACGATGAAATAATAAGCCAAGTAAGTACAAATTCAGTAAGCGCATTGAATACTACTTTACTTGACAATTATATTATTCCTGCTTTAAAGTGGTGGACTATGGTTGAAGCTGCACCTTTTTTAGTTTACAAGGTAACTAACAAAGATATAGTTAGAAAAAATTCTGACAATTCAAGTGGCTTAGACAATAGTCAGTTGGACCAGTTTACAAACTTAGTAAGTGAAAAGGCACAATACCACACGCAAAGATTAATTGATTATCTTTTTGAGAATAGCGACTTATATCCTTTATATGATAATCCTGGCGATGGGTTTGATGTTATATTTCCAAGTGTAAGTCCATACGATTGTGGAATATTTTTAAATGTTCAAAACAGATTTATTAATTATGAAGAATTGTTTGAAAAAAGAAAACGTGTCTAAAAAGGAATTAAAGTTTATTAAAAAAATAGAATGTTTAAAAAAGTATTTGAATGATAACTTTAAACCAAGTAATAAAAAATCTAAATAACATTGCATCTGCTCATTATCAGATTAATTCTTTTGGTAATGGCAATGTAAATGAATTTGCAACAAGTGGAACGACAAACTACCCATCAATGTGGGTTGACTATCAACCGGCACAGGTGCAAGGTGGCGCATACTTGCATGTGGTTACAATTTACATTTCAGATAGAATGTTAAAAGGTAACTTGAATGAGTTAGAAGTGCTAAGTGATATGCAACAAGTTTGTTTAGATGTTATTGCTCAATGTAGGAGTTCTATTTATGGTTGGAGTTTAGTAAGTGATTCTGTTACTTTAAATCCTTTTTATCATACAAGGTTTGATGATGAAACGGCAGGCTATTATTTTGATTTAACTTTAAGAATACCATTTACTTATGATAGATGTCAGATACCTTTTAGTGGGAGTTTAAGTTCGGCACAAACTGGCGGAACGTGTGAACCAGTAACTATATTAAACCAAAACAATGAGATAATAACAACGATTTCAAGTGGCGGTACTTATTCAGTAATACAAGTTAGTGCAATAGATGGCGGAGCAAGTAATACAACTTACACAAATAGCATAATACAAGCATGAGTACAATAACAGCGCAAATACAATTAAGACGAGATACATCAGCAAACTGGACTACTAACAATCCTATTTTATTAAGCGGTGAAATTGCTTTGAGTACCGATGTACTTTATACAGGAACGGACCAGCCACGTTATAAGATAGGCAACGGAGTTGATACATGGACTAACTTAGATTATGTGCCTGAGGGTAGTGGTTCAAGTTATCCTGAAAATCTTTACTTAACCGTAGTAAATAAAACAGGAGACAATCTTTTAGCAACTGGATATAAAGTTTTAAAAGTACAGGATGCACAAGGGCAAAGGTTAGCAGTTGATTACGCTTTAGCAGATAGTAATGGTAATTCAACAGACACTATTGGAGTTGTTTATGAGAATATAGATAATAATCAAAGCGGTAAAATAGTAGTTATTGGTGAAATTACAGGATTAAACACTACTGGCAGTTTACAAGGTGAAACGTGGTCAGATGGCGATGTACTTTATGTAAGTTCATCAACACCTGGTAATTTAACAAATGTTCAACCAATAGCACCTAATCATTTAGTAGTTGTGGGTTATGTTATTTACGCTCATGCAAACCAAGGTAAAATCTATTGTAAGATAATGAACGGATGGGAAATCGGCGAGCTCCATGATTGCTATTTACCAAGTCCAAATAACAATGATGGTATCTTTTGGAGTTCGGGGACAACAAGATATGAGAATAAAAGCATTACAACTGTATTAGGTTACACACCTGAAAATTCAGCCAATAGAGGAGTAGCAAATGGTTACGCTCCGTTGGCAAGTGATGGAAAAGTAGATGCGGCTTACTTACCAGCATACGTTGATGAGGTATTGGAGTATGCTAATTTAGCAGCATTTCCAGTTACAGGCGCAAGTGATAAAATTTATATTGCCTTAGATACTAATAAAGTTTATCGTTGGAGTGGTAGTACATATATTGAGGTAGCAGCAAATAGTGGAGTTTGGGGAGCAATAACAGGCACAATAACAAATCAAACTGATTTAGTTAACTATGTAAAAGGTTATTCATTACAAATGATTTGCACTACAACTTTAAATCCTACTGATAATTCTATTTATTTTATTGGTGGATTTCAAACAGCTCCAAGCACAACAGATTTTAATGGAAGATTAATATGTCCTAAAAGTGGCACTATTAAATCAGTTGTATTTGCTTCAAGACAAACTTTAGGTAGTGGAGAAAGTTCAACTATTGCTTTGGGTGTTAATGGTTCTTATTCTAATATTTCAACAAGTATTTTATTTAGTGGCAATCCTTTAAATAGTTCATTAATTAGTGGTTTATCACGTTCGGTGAATGCTGGCGATTATATTACAATAAGGTGGACTTGTCCTGCATGGGTTACAAATCCAACAGGTGTTTTGGTAAATGTTACAATTTATATAGAATAATGGTACTTAATAAAAAATAAATAAAATGGCAAACGCTTTAAGATTAACAGCTAATGGAGGCTGTGAATACATAGATAATACAGTTGCAAGAACAGGCAAAAAATACTATTGTTTTATAGTTCAAGCTGATACAGTAGTAGCAACTTTAACAGGTGGCTTAGCAGGAGATACAACAACAAACTATTTAACATCAATAGGGTTAGGTAGTAAAACATTAAAGCAAGGTGCTATAATTTACGCTCCTGGTGATGCTGTATTTACTAATTTGACTTTAACAAGTGGAACTATTATAGCTTATTCAGAATGAAGCTAAGTTTAGGAATAACACCTCGTGATTATTCAGTAAGTGGCGGTGCTTCGTATGATGCGGATGCACAGGCATATTTTACAGCAAATACTTCAATAACAAGTGCAGCTCATAAAACTGCAATTAATGACTTTTATTTAGGTTTAAAAACAGACGGAATTTACACTAAAATAAAAGCAATGTATTTGCCTATTTGGGGTAGTGCTACTTCATCAAAATGGAATTTAGTTAATCCATTAGATACAGATGCTGCATTTAGAGCAACATTTGCAACTGGTTTTACTTACAGTAGTGGAGGTATAACAGGAAACGGAACAAGTGCTTATATTGATATATATTTTACTCCAAGCACAGCTGGTGTATCTCAAAATAGTGTTTCGGCTGGTTTTTATTCACGAACATTAAGAAGTGGTAGTAATTCAATACGCTGTTTTGGTGTATCACAAACAACACCAGCAACAACATTTGAAATGAGACTACGTAATACATCTGATTTATCTTTTTATTATGCAAATGATAGTAACGGTAATAGTGTAGCTTCAACTACTGATAGTCGCGGATTTTATCAATTAAGTAGAACAGCCTCAACATCTATGGTAAGAGGAAAAAACACCTATGTTTCAAACACCTCTACTTCAACTGGTTTAAACACTATTAAATTGTATTTTTTTGCTTTAAATTCAAGTGGTACAATAACTGGTTACGAAACAGTACAAAGTCCATTTTTTTATATTGGAACAGGTTTAACACTTACTGAAATGAATAATTTTAAAACAAGGATTGATACATTAATGACTTACTTTGGAATAAACGTATAACATGGAATATTACGGAAGAATAGTTACAAATCAACAAGCAAATGAATTACAAGGTGTATTCATTGATAGTGATACTTTTTTTAATTTCGTTCAAGATATAAATGGAGTTTACTTTTTATTTTTAAGTGAACAAGATGAAATTGATATTGCTAAAACAGAATACGCATATTTATTACAAATACCATTAAGCCAATACACACCACCAAATAATTAACAATGAAAGATTTTTTAGAACTTATAAAAAAATACGGAGCTACAGCAGTTTTGGTAGCTTGGTTATTTCATACAAATTATAGAGTAGCAACCTTAGAACACAAATTATATAAGTGTTTAGAAGAGGATAAAATTCAAGAGAAAGAGCAAGAGCGCATGAGTGATGCTATTTTACCTGAAATTATAAGATTAAAAAAAGCTTAGTAAATGGAAGATAAAATAACCATTTCTAAAATAGAATCATTGCATCCTAAACTTAGAGATGAAGCTAAGTCTATTTATAATGATATTCAAGAAGCTCTAAAAGGTAAAGCTATATGCAGGTTTTCTCATACATTAAGAACTATTGAAGAGCAGAATGCTTTATACGCTCAAGGTAGAACAAAGCCGGGTGCAATAGTAACAAATGCAAAAGGTGGCGAATCTATGCATAATTATGGCCTTGCTATTGATATTGTTTTGTTATTAGATAAAGATGGTAATGGAACTTTTGAATCAGCATCATGGGAAACTAATGTTGACTTTGATGGGGATGGGATTGCAGATTGGATTGAAGTAGTTAAGATATTTAAGATGTATGGTTGGGAATGGGGCGGAGATTGGAAGTTTGTTGATAAACCACACTTTCAAAAAGCATTTGGTAAATCAATAAAACAACTACAACAATTAAAGTTTGATAAAGGTTATGTAGTATTATAAAAAAAGCCTTGCTATAAATAACAAGGCTCTCTAACTAATTAATTTTAACACAAAGAAAAAAGAACGTCCACAAATATAATACAATGCCAAACATTTTCCAAAAAATATTTACAGGTGGCGCAAGTCAAGTAATAGATAGCGTTTCCAATGTAGTTGACAAGTTTGTTCAAACAAAAGAGGAAAAAGCAGAAGCACAACTTGAACTTCAAAAAGTGATTAATAGTCATTTAGAAGTAATGGAACAAGAAGCTACAAAGCAACTTGAAATTCAGCAAAAGGAAATGGAATCAGCGAGAAATCGTGAAATTCAAATTGCAGTTGCAGACAAAGCACCATTAATTAATAAGATAGTTACTCCAATACTTGCTTTATCAGTTGTAGCCTTAACTTTTATATTATTTTACATTTTAATGTTCAAACAAGTAGGAAATGAAAAGGATATTATTATTTACGTATTGGGAGTTTTAAGTGCTGTATGTACTCAAGTGGTTAGTTACTATTTTGGTAGCAGTCAGGGTTCAGCACAAAAACAAAGTCAAATCGACAAGCTAATTAAATAAGGTCATAAACTAATCTTACAACCTCGTAGCTTTCAGTTTCAGCGTAGGTTATTATTTCCTCTTCAAGTTCAATGTTATAATTATGCACCCAAAAAGAAAGGTGCATTAATTCATGGAATATAAGTCCTGACGTATGTAATGGATCAGTACAGCGTGAAAGATTAATAAACACAAACATTTCATCTTTATTAGGAACTAAATTACATAAACCAGCAATATAAGCCTGTTCGGTATTGTTTGTGTGGTTTTCACAATCAACTTTATTAAGTCCATGTAATTCATTTACATTGAAGTAATCGAATATTTCACAAGGGTTGTAAGATAGAAGTAAAATGTATTTATCTCGATTAATTGTAATCATAAAACAAAAGTAAAAAATAATTGATTTGATTTTCAATTAGTTATAATTTATTTTTTATTATTTTGTTATTGTATTAATATTTTATATATATTTGTAGAAAATTAAACAATATGGTAATAACACAAAACATTGAAAAACTGCTACAATTATATCGTGAGTACGGTGATATAAAAGCCATTATAGAGATGGCGGAGCAAAAAGGGATTAGTACGAATAGAGTTACAATTTCAAATTGTCTTAATGGTAAACATTGCAACTCAAAGATCATTCAATTAATAGGTGACTATTATACCGAAAAACAAACTAAATTACAAAGCTATGGTAAGTAAAAGAGCAGAACACATTTTGGCTACAATTAACCAAAAAGAAAGAGAATTATTAGAACTATGCGGAGAATTTTACGACCTTAATATAAGAGGCTTATTCACCGGCGAAGTTGCTGATAAAATTAATGACTTAATGTTAGAAATGGATATGTTAACTAAAAATTTATTAAACTATGAAAACCCAAGAACAAGCAATACTTGACGCATTATTAGGCGGTCAGTTAGTAAATGGCTCAAATGCCTATGCTATCACTAAAAAAGAATGTAGATGCGGAACTCTTAACCTACATAAGATGATATCAGAAATAAGAAAAAAAGGATATACGGTTAATGAGGAATGGAAAACAAATCCTAAAACAAAAACAGCGTATAAAGAATTTTCAATAACCAATAAAAAACAAAAACATGGAAACTAAACTAAACAGCGGAGCAATCTTTAAGAATGCTAAAAAGACAAATGAAAAGCAACCTGATTATCAAGGAACGGTAAATGTAAACGGAAAAGAAATGCAAATCAGTATGTGGTTAAAAGAATCACAAAAGGGAGTTAAGTATTTCAGCGTAGCTTTTAAAGAGCCTTACGTTAAGCAAAACACTAATACAGGTAACTTTATGCCAAATGATTTTAGGATTGATTCACACGATGATTTATTTTAATAATTAACACAAAGAAAAATGAAAGTAACAGTAGAAAAAACAGAAAAGGTTGAAATAGAGGTGCAACTACCTTTATTCACAAAAGACAAAGAGCGTTATTATAAGATAGAGGAAAACAAAACAACTATAATATGCTTATGGTCAAATGAGGTTAGCGTTAAGATAACAGAGTTTGCAATGAGTTATCCATGCGCTTATGAGCAAATCACAGAGGAACAATTTAACGAAGTAAGAAACAAAGCAAAGCAATTTATATGAAAACATTAGATAAAATAAAAAGAGTAAGAATACTAATAAGCAATAATTGTAAAAATGAAATTTCATATAGAAATATGAAAAAAATATTAGATTCTGAAAAAATACATGAAATGAATTTTTATTATCTATTTTATTCAGGTTGTTTAGAACGTATTGGAAATGGTAAGTATATTAAAACCAATATATTTTACACTATGAGCGTTGAAGAAATCTATGCAATAGCTCAGGAAAAAATACAATTAATGAGAAAAAAAAGAGCTACGAATAAAGCAAGTAATAATAATTTATTTGAAACAAAAAGCCTTAGCATTGATGAAATGATAAACCATATAAAATTATTAGGATATAAAGTATTAAAACCAACAACAACGTTTGAAGAAATCTAAAAAAAAATAAAAATGAAAACAACAGAACAATTAACACTAACACAAAGATTACTTGAATTTCAAAAGCAAATCAATGTAATTAAAAAGGATGCTAAAAATCCACACTTTAAAAATACTTACGCTACATTAAAGCAAGTATTAAGCGAAGTTAAGCCAATACTAAGCGAAGTTGGTTTATTAATTACTCAGCCAATAGATGAAAGAGGAATAGGAACTGTAATAACAGATGGCAAAGATTCAATAGTATCTTTTATTCCTATGCCAGTTGGATTACAGCCTCAGCAATTAGGTAGTGCAATTTCTTACTTTCGTAGATATACCATTTGCTCACTTTTATCCTTAGAAATTGATGATGACGATGCAAACACAACTAACAAAGCTATTGCAACTACACCTACTCAAAAACCTATTTTAAAAGCCGATACAGAACATTTTGGTAAAGCAGTTGAGTACTTAATGAAAGGCGGTTCAATAGATGCTATAAAGCAAAAATATGAGGTTAGTCAAGAAGTAGAAACAAAACTAATAAAGTCAATCTAATGGAATCAACTATTGAAATATACAGCCCTGAATGGTTTATTAACCGACAAGGTAATTTCACCGGGAGTGAAATCTGGAAGCTAATGACTGAAGCACGTTCTAAAAAGGACGTGCTATCTAAAACAGCAGAAACTTATATCTTAGAGAAAGTTTGGGAAAAGCTATCAGGTGAAGTAAAGCAAGGGGTTAATAACATGGCAACTGAATTCGGTAATGAAAATGAGCCTATTGCTAAGAAATTCTATACATCCGTAACTGGCAATGAAGTTAAGGAATCTTTAATGCTTTATTCAAACGAAATAGATGGTTTAACAGGTAGTCCTGATGGTTTAGTAGGCGAAGATGGGTTGATTGAAATAAAATGCCCTTACAATGGTGCTAATCACTTAAAACATTGCTTTATAACAAACGATGAAACATTTTTAAGTGAACAGCCTGAATATTATTATCAAATGCAATGCTATATGTTATTAAGCGGTCGCAAGTGGTGTGATTTCGTTTCTTTCGATCCTCGTATTATTTCGGACTTAGGTTTATTTATTTACAGGGTAAATGCCAATGAAGAGGTAATTGAAAGAATGACTGAAAAGGTTAAGTTAGCAAGGGAATTATTTAATCAATATTTTGAATCATTTAATGGAAAAAAAGGTTAAGCTAAAAAAATGCAAGGAGTGTGGTTTAGACTTCACTCCTTCTAAAACAACTCAAATAGTTTGTTCGTTTAAATGCGCATCCGTATTAGCTGAAAAGAAAATGTGGAAAGAGAAAAAAAAGATAATGATTGAAAATACTCGTACACGTACTGAATGGCTCGGAATATTGCAAGTTGTATTTAATAAGTACATTCGTGAAAGAGATAAGAATAAACCTTGTATTTCATGCGATAAACCATTAACTGCAAAGTTTGATGCCGGTCATTACTTTTCAGTTGGTAGCTATCCTAATCTAAGATTCAGCGAATCAAACGTGCATGGTCAATGTGTATTCTGTAATCAACACAAACATGGTAATCATATTGAATACGGAATAAGGCTAAAAGATAGGATAGGAGAATATAACTACAATAAACTATTTAATGCAAGAGGAGATGCTTTAAAACTAACTTTAGATGAAATACAGGAACTAATTAAAATTTACAAATCAAAAATCAAAGAATATGGAAACAATAAAACAATTTGAATTAAAAAAAATACAAACAGATTTTCCTAAAATAAAAATAACAAAGTCAGAAGATAGTAATAAATTTATTAGGCAATTTTATTCAGATGATTTAGGAATTTATGAAAGCTTTTTTATTTTATTGGTTAATAGAGCAAGTTATACTATTGGTTATGCTAAAATAAGTCAAGGTGGAATTGCTGGAACAATTGTAGATATAAAATTAGTAAGTAAATATGCAATTGAATCTTTATGCTCAGGAGTTATTGTTGCTCATAATCACCCAAGTGGAAACACAAATCCAAGTAATGAAGATAAATTAATAACAAATAAAATTAAACAGGCTTTAAATATATTTGATATTCAATTAATGGATCACATTATTTTAACAGAAGATTCTTATTATTCATTTGCAGATGAAGGAATAATTTAGTATATTTGTAAAATATTTCAACGACCATGATTAAGAAATTAATTTATTACCCCCTATTCTGTAACGCTTTTACTTGGTCGTTGAGCTTACAGTTTAGGGGGTTTCCTTATTTATGAAAGATACATATTATTTTTCTCATGATTATAATTCCAGACAAGACGAAAAAATAAAACGTCTAATCATGAAACATGGCTTATTAGGTTATGGAATATTCTGGGCAATAGTTGAAGACCTTTATAATAATGCGAACGCATTGCAAACGGATTACGAACGTATTGCATTTGAATTACGAGTGGATGAATCAATAATTAAAAGTATAATTAATGATTTTAAATTATTTGTATTTAATGAAGATACATTTGGAAGTTTATCAGTTGAAAAAAGATTAAATCAGCGTAATGAAAAAAGCAATAAAGCAAGAAATTCAGCCAATAAAAGATGGGAAAAAAGCAATAATGATGCGAACGCATTGCGAACGCAATCCGATAGCAATGCTATAAAGGAAATAAAAGGAAAGGAAATTAAATCAAAGGAAATTAAAATAAAAGAAAATAAAGTAAATATTAAAGAATTTGTTTTTATTTCTGAATCTGAACTTAATAAATTAAATGAAGAGTTTGCACCTCATGAAGTAGAATGGATGCTAAATAAGTTAAATGACTATAAAGCAAGTACAGGAAAGAAATACAAGTCAGATTATGCAGCAATAAATATGTGGGTAAAAGATGCTTTTAGAAAAGCAAAGGTTGAATTTATTAAAGACAATAATACAAGCGAAGTAAGAATATCAACAGCAATGAAAGCAATAGAGAATATTAACTGGGACGATTATACAAAACAAAGATGAATCAACTAAATACAATTAATGGATTTTCAGCTTTAGAAGTTGAAGCCATGCAGAAAGTTAGCGAATATTTAAGACCATATATTGAAGCTAAAAACGAAAAGAAAATTATCCACCAAGACAAACAAGAGGTATTAACTAAACTATATGCCTTAATAATTAGAACAATTGATTTGTCAGGCGAGAATAAAAAATATAACTTAGATAACCAACAAACTAAAAACGTTGCTGGTTTTGTTTATGACACACTTATTGAGCAATATAAGGGTGCAACTATAAGCGAAGTAGAAAATGCCTTTAATCGTGGTTTAAATAGCGAATATGGGGAGTTTGTAGGTTATGGAGTTATAACCTTTGGGAAATTCATTAAAGGTTATTTTACTTCACCTAAAAGAGAACAGGCAATTAAAGAGTGGTATCGTTATCAAAATATGCCACAAACTACAACTAAGCCAGTGTATAAATTCTTTGAGAAAAACATGGAAATCGCTAATTACTTTTTTGAAATATGTACTGAAAAAACATCTGAGCGTTTTGATACTATTGTAAACCACGAAGACAATGTAATGCATCTACCATCTATCTATATGTTTTTATACGATAATTATCAAATAACATTTACAGATGAAAGCAAAAAGATAATAAGACAAAAGGCATACGAAAAATATAAAAAGTATGTAGAGAAATCACAGATAAAAAATTATGATGAAAAAGGATTTAATGCTATTGTTCAATCAGTTGTTGATGGTCAGAATAAAACACTTGAATGGTATATGAAATTAGAAGCTCTTATATTTTTAACATTAAGATTAAAAGAAAGAGGTAAAACCTATAAAGATTTAAAACCAAATGTATAGATATTACAATAGCAAAAGAATATTTATTCTAAAAGAAACAGACGGATTCATTTATAGATTTGAATGTGGGCATTGGTGTACTGATAATGTATTTATTGATCTGTATAATATTAAGCTGAAAAAATACAATTATGAGCTTATAAATCCTAATCAATTAAAATTATTATAAAAATAATTAGCTTGATAATCAATGAGTTATAAATTATTTTATTATTTTATTTATACTGCATGTTTATTGTATTGTTATTAAATATATATTTGCATATAATTTAAAACTAAACACAATGATAACAATTACAAAAGCATCAGCAGGTTACACAAGAATTTCTTACAATGGTGAAGAAATCGCAAAACATTATTTATCAGCAACAACGGATGGAACACGTGAAGCATTTGACATTCCTGAAGATGAAAGCGTGATTGCTTGGTTAGAA